>Ga0194060_10000104_pt1 | contig 58534 bp, 51 predicted proteins | sample SepL225m_MetaG_FD_163427 | JGI IMG/M metagenome (GOLD analysis project Ga0194060, IMG submission 163427) | Anoxic zone freshwater microbial communities from boreal shield lake in IISD Experimental Lakes Area, Ontario, Canada - Sep2016-L222-5m | ecosystem: Environmental > Aquatic > Freshwater >... | reverse complement strand
CAGGGGGTGATCCGGCCGGTCGGCACGGTGGCGATTTGCAGGGCATCAGCGAGCATCTTGATTACCTTGCCGAAATGGGGTTTACGCAAATCTGGTCGACGCCGCTGACAGAAAATAATCAGCCTCAGGCTTCGTACCACGGCTATGCATCAACCAACTTGTATCAGGTCGACGCCCGCTTTGGCAGCAATCAGGAATACCGCAATCTGGTTGACAAGGCAAAAAGCAAAGGCTTGGGTTTCATTCAGGATGTGGTACTGAATCACATCGGTTCCGGGCATTGGTGGATGAAGGATTTGCCGAGTGCCGACTGGCTGAATTTTCAGGATAAGTATGTGGTGACCAATCACAAGAGAACCACCATTCAGGATCCTCATGCCTCAGTTGCCGATCGCAAGAGGTTTTCCGATGGCTGGTTCGTTGAATCCATGCCGGACCTAAACCAGCGCAACCCCTTGTTGGCGAACTACCTGATACAAAACAACATCTGGTGGATTGAATATGCTGGCTTGTCGGGCTTGCGTGTTGACACCTACCCTTACTCTGACCCGTCTTTTTTAACCAAATGGTCGAAAAGGATCATCGACGAGTACCCGAATTTCAATATGGTGGGGGAAGAGTGGACCTCCAATCCGGCGATTGTTTCCTACTGGCAAAAAGGCAAGGTCAATTCTGATCACTACCATTCCTACTCACCCAGCATGATGGACTTTCCGCTTTATTATGCGTTGCAGGAAGGCCTGATGGGCGAGGAGGGCGATCGAACTGGTTTTAATATTCTTTACGAAGCTCTGGCCAACGATTTTCAGTATCCGGCAGCAGAAAATCTGGTGATATTCGAGGGCAATCACGATACCAGCCGCGTCTTCTCGGAACTGGCGCAGGACTACCCGCTGTACCGAATGGCGATGGTGTATCTGGCGACGATGCGCGGCATTCCGCAATTCTTCTACGGCACGGAAATTTTGATGACCAGCCCGAAGCGGCGCGACGACGGCAAGGTGCGTTCTGATTTTCCAGGTGGCTGGGCCGGTGACGCGGTCAATGCATTTTCGGGGCAAGGGCTGAGTCCGGATCAAAGAGAAGCGCAGCAGTTCATGCGCCGTCTGTTGAACTGGAGAAAAAATGCCACTGTCATCCATACCGGCCGGCTGATGCATTTCGCGCCGGAGGATGGAACCTACGTTTATTTTCGCTACAACGACAGCAAAAAAGTGATGGTGGTATTCAACAAAAATTCCAGCCAAGTCACGCTTGATCTGGCGCGCTTTGGTGAGATAGTGCCACCCCAGTCGAGCGCCACCGAAGTACTGTCAGGGCAGAAGTTGTCGCTGTCAAAGTCACTGGCCGTGCCAGCACGTGCGGTCATGCTGTTGGACCTCAACAACTAGCAAGATTTTCAAACAGGCGGCGTGATCAGTTGCTGTGGGAAGTAATGTGCGCCAGCGCCCCGGCGGCACTGACGCCCGGGCTGGCAGCAGTTGCGATGGGCGGTGTCGGACGTGCCTCGTCGAGCGCGACTGTTGCGTCAGTGCCCAGCAGTGGCAGGCTGTTGGCACCGCGTCGCATGCTGACACCGACTACCAGAATATCGATCATCAGCAGGTGCAGGATGCGACTGATCATCGGAACCTGGGTCGCGATGTCCTCCACGTGATCAACAATCAGTGCCAGATCAGCCTTGCGGGCCAGCGGTGACTGACTGGCGGTGATGGCGATCACGGTGGCGCCGCGTTCATGGGCTTTTTCCACCACCTCAAGCAGTTCGTTGACCCGGCCACTGCTGCTGATGACGACCGCCACTACCTCCGGGCGCAGCAGGTTGGCCGCCAGCGTCTGCAGTCTTGGAACGGTGTAGGAAACAGACGAAACACCCATCCGCAAAAACTTGAACTGAGCATCGTCGGCGACTACGCTGTAATGGCCAACCGCGTAAAACTCAACGCGCTGCGCCGCCGATATGAGTTGCACCGCGCGGTCTATGGTTTCGCGATTCAAATGGTCACGCACCTGCAGGATGGCCGATGCGGTATTGCCCAATACCTTGACGCCAAGTTCAAGCATGGTGTCTTCGCCCGTCACCTGGGTGTGCGTGACGGGCATGGTGCCGGTCAGGCCCGATGCCAGCCGCAATTTGAAGTCTGACAGTCCCTCGCAACCCAGTGAGCGGCAAAAGCGGATCACGGTTGGCTGGCTGACCTCGGCGGCACGCGCGATCTGGGCAATCGGGTCATTCAGGGTGGAACGGGGGTGCGCCAAAACGTGATCTGCCACGCGTTGTTCGGCCGGCGACAAATTGATGCGGGCGCGTCGCACCTGGCTCAAAATCGCCGAGCCCTGGGCCGAGTCCAGGGTGCGCAATTGAGCCGCCAGAATGACCGATACGCCCACCAGAGTGGCGCTGTCGGTCGTGATCACAAAAGTTGGAATTCCCTTCATGTAGTCGGCGAAACGACCTTTGTCTTCAAAGCGCTGGCGGAACATGGAGTGATCAAAGAAGCTGCCCAGCCTTGGCACGATGCCGCCGCCGATGTAGATGCCGCCAAAAGCACCTTGGGTTACCGCCAGATTGGCCGCCGCCGTACCCAGCATGCCGCAAAAAGCCTCTATCACTTCGACGCACACGGCATCGCTGCCGTCCAGAGCGCGCGTCGTAATGGCGGGTGCGCTCAAGGCTTCGGCAGGGCGACCTTCACGTGCCGCCAGCGCCCGATAAATCAATTCAATGCCGGGGCCAGACACCAGTCTTTCAAAGGAGACGTGCGGATGGAATTGCCAGGCATATTGGAGAATTGCCAGCTCACGCTCATCGTGCGGCGAAAAGCTGGCGTGCCCACCTTCTGTACCGAGCGCGACCCAACCATCGTTGGCCGGAATCAGGCCCGAAACACCGAGTCCGCTACCGGCACCGATCAAGCCGACAACGCTGCGCGGCAGTGCCGCACCGCCGCCGACCTGGCGACGTTGCTGTGGCGACAAGCTGGGTAGCGCCATGGCCAGTGCGGTGAAGTCATTGACCACCACCAGATTGTCGAACTGCAGGCGCTCGCGCATTTGCTCGATCGAAAATTGCCAGTGGTAATTGGTCATTTGCACGCGATCGCCTGCCACTGGCGTGGCGATGGCGATAGCGGCGTTTTTGATTTGACTGATGGACGCCGCTGCGGGGAGTCCTGCCATGTAGGCTTTGACGGTGGCGTAGAAGTCGACATGTTCTGCGCATCGCAAAGAGGCGGCGTGTTCAAAGACGCCCGGCGCAACTTCGAGTGTGAACCGCGCATAAGTGCCACCGATGTCGGCAAGGAGTCGCGGGTTATCGAACAGCGTTGGTGGCAAGGGCGGCATGGTGCATGATAAGTGCTACTGCGTCGGCAACAGGTCCAGTGCCCGCGATGCACCAATCAGGGCCGGTGTTGATGCGGTGATGATCCAGGTCGGGATGCTTGCCAGATACGAATTGAAGCGTCCCTTTTCCTCGAAGCGCTGTCGAAACAAGCTGGCGTTGAAAGCATTGCCCAGCAGTGGCACAATGCCTCCGCCGATATAAAGTCCACCCCGTGCGCCCAACGTCAAAGCCAGGTTACCGGCGACATTGCCGAGAAAACTGGTAAAGAAATTTGCCGTATCAACGCATTGCGGGTCGGCACCCGCAATGGCTGCATCAGTGATGTCGGCGGGGCCAAAATTCTGCGCAACATGCCCTCCCAGTTCGCACACCGCGCGGTACAGATCGACCAAGCCGGGGCCGGACAGCACCCGTTCGGCACTGACATGACCAAAGCGCGCCCGCAGCAATGCCAGCAGCGCAGACTCATGGTCATCAACTGCTGCAAGAGTGGCATGTCCACCCTCGCCACTCAACGCCAGGTACTGACCATGGCCGGCCTTTACCAGACCCGAGACGCCCAGGCCGGTACCCGGACCCAGCAGCGCGATCGGAGCGCCGTCAACCGCGGCGCCTGAGCCAATCTGACGCAAATCAGACGACGCCAACGCCGGCAAACTCATGGCCAGCGCGGTGAAGTCGTTGATAACAAGACAGTGCTGCACACCCAGTGATTGTTGGAGCTCGGCAATGGAAAAAACCCATGAGTTATTGGTCATGCTCACCACATCACTGGTCACAGCGGTGGCAATGCCGATAGCGGCAGAGCTTGGGCGCTGGTGCCCTGTTGCCGTCAGGTAATTTGCGGCCGAGTCATAGAGTGATGCGCTGGCGTTGCAAGGCATGACTGAAATGTCTTGCAACGCTGCGCCTGCAGATTGCTGCCAAGCCCAGCGCGCATTGGTGCCGCCAATATCTCCCAATAGTCTGGGATAGCCCTGATTCATACGCAATTTCTCTTCACTCCAGCTTGAAATTAAATTCCTGAGTAGCGACCACCTCAGAGGCATCGGTGACGCACTTGTACTGCAGCATGGCGGCGCGCACAGCGGCGTGAAACACGCGCGGGCCGGACAGAATCTCAACACTCTGAATGACCCCACCCCGGATCAGGATCTGCGCCTTGACGACACCCTCGGTGCCATCCTGTATCGCCTTGCGCGGCATCTCCGGAGCGACCTGGGTCGGACAGGCCAAGCCGATGGTGGTGCGCTTGGGTCCAACGACCACCGGGGGTGCCGGTGGCGGCGGCGGTGCAATCACCACCGGTGCGGTGGGCAGCACCTGGGTTGACTGAATGAACGGCGCGTTGGAGGTCACCGCCGGCGTCACCTCGGCCGGTGGCACATACGGCGGCGGCGGTGCCTCCGTCTTGGTCATCTCCTTGGGTGTTTCGATCTTCTTGGGCGGCGGTGGCGGTGGCGGCGGAATAATCACCTCCTGAATCACCACCGCCTCTAACGGCTTTTTGATGAAGTTCAAGCCTTTTCTGGCCATGCCCGAGACCAGCGCATAGCCCAAAAACGCATGCAAGGCCACCACAATGATCAAACCCTTGATCCGCCTTGACGGATCCCGGGAGTCGTAGCGGTAATCCAAGTCCAGTGTATTCATTGCACAAACTGCTCCGCGCCGATGACGGCGATTTTGGTCAGACCCAATCTTTTGGAACTCGACAGCACATTGGCAAAGACAGCGTACTGCGAGGCCTTGTTGGGACGAATATGCACCTCGGGCTGGGGTTGCTGCGTCGCCAGCGCCTTCATCTTGTCGTCGAGCTCAGCGGCTGAGATGGCCAAACCCTGCCAATAGACCACGCTCTTGTCGTCAATATCGATTTGCACCTTCTCCGGCTTGACCAGGTTGACCGGCGGCGTGCCCACCGGCATCTCCAGGTTGACCGAGTGCAACTGGATCGGAATCGTGATGATCAGCATCACCAGCAGCACCAGCATCACATCGATCAGCGGCGTGGTGTTGATCTCCATCATCACCTCGGGCTCACCCGAGGCGTTGGCGTTTCCTACGTTCATGGCCATGGGAAGATTCCTTCTGTCTTATTGTTCTATTGCTTTATTGTTTTATCTTGGGCTCAGCCGCCCAGCGGCGGTGGCTCGGTGATGAAGGAGACTTTGACAATGCCGGCCCTTTGGCACGCCAGCAGCACCTTGCCCACTCCCTCATAGCGCGCACTCAGGTCCCCGCGCACCTGCACCTCGGGCTGGGGTTTTAAGTGCGAGACTTTCTTGAGCTTGTCGACCAGCGCGTCCACCGTGTTGATGCGCGCCTCGTACCAGTAGATGTTGCTGGCGGCATCGACCGAGATGATGATGTTCTCGGGCTTGGTCTCGCGCACTTCGACGCGCTCTTTGGGCAAGGTCACCGCAATCGAGGTGGTGACCACCGGAATGGTGATCAAAAAGATGATCAGCAGCACCAGCATCACGTCCACCAGCGGGGTGGTGTTGATGGCCGACATGACGGCGTCGTCACCGTCCTCGCTGGCGCCTACGTTCATGGACATAAGCGCGCTCTCAGTCGTGTTTGATGGTACCCAGCACCACCGCATGCAAGTCGTTGCTGAAGGCGCGCACATCGTCCATGACGGCCTTGTTGCGGCGCACCAGCCAGTTGTAGGCCAGCACGGCCGGTACTGCCACGGCCAGACCGATGGCAGTCATGATCAGCGCTTCACCGACCGGACCGGCCACTTTGTCGATGGAGGCCTGGCCCGAGATGCCGATGGCGGTCAGGGCGTGGTAGATGCCCCAGACGGTACCAAAGAGGCCGACAAACGGGGAGGTCGAGCCCACCGTGGCCAAAAAGGCCAGGCCGCCCTGGGTGTTGCTCTGGATGCGCTCAACGGCGCGCTGGATGCCCATGGCGATCCAGTCGTTGAGTGGCACATGGCCCATCAGGCCGTCATGCTTTTTGACGGCGTTGCTGGCGGCATCGGCCATGAAGCGAAACGGGCTTTTGGCATCCAGCGCGGCAGCCCCCTGCGCCACGGTGCCGGCTGACCAGAAGTCGCGCGCGGCGGCCTTGGCCTGGCGGTCCATCTTGGCTTGCTCCAGGACTTTGACGATCATGATGTACCAGCTGCCCACGCTCATGATGAGCAGCAGCAACAGCACGGTCTTGGTGACGGCGTCGGAGTTCTTCCACAGGGCTTCGATGCCGTAGGGGTTGTCCAGCGCTTCGGCGCCTTTCTTGGCAGCGTCAGGGGCCTTGACTTCGGCCGGGCTGGTGGGGGCTACAGCAGCGGGCGCTGCCGGTGCGGTGGTGGCTGCAGGGGCAGTAGCCGGCTGGGCTTGCGCCAGCGCCGATGCCAGCGGTAGGGTCAGGCTCAGTGCGCAGGCACAGGAGGCCAGGATTCGGGGTAGGTTGGAGTGCACTCTAGTTCCTTTTACAAACGGGGTTGGGGCAAACCTATTCATTGGCTGGTGGCGCCCAGAAAATCAAAGACGTAAGTATAGGGGACGATGGTTTGCATGATTCTTAGATCGCACTGTCAAACATCATCACAGCCACTTGGTCGCCAGCAGCAACATCTCCCTGCGCATGATGAAGCACGATCAGACCGTTGGCCTGCACCATCGAACTCAGTACTCCTGAGCCCTGGTTGCCTATCACTTTGACACCCAGCGTCCCATCTGACTGGGTGGTGACGATGCCGCGCTGGTACTCGGTACGGCCTGGCTTTTTTCGCAGAGGTGTCAGGCTGCGTGCATGGAGCAGCGGGGCTGGTGTCGCAGTGCTGCCCATCATCTGCAGCAAGGCAGGACGCACAAAAGCCATAAAAGTTACCATGACTGCCACCGGGTTGCCTGGCAGACCGAACAGCACAGCCGCGTCAGACGACATTGACTTATTCTTGCGAATGTGACCCACAGCCATTGGCCGACCCGGTCGCATTGCAATTTTCCAGAACGCAACATTCCCCAATTTTTTCATCATTGTCCGGGTGTAGTCTGCTTCTCCGACACTGACGCCGCCGCTGGTGATGATGGCATCCGCTACGGCTGATGCTTGGATGAATGCCGCCTCCAGCAACGCCGGTTGGTCGCGCACTACGCCAAGGTCAATCACTTCGCAACCCAGGCGCGTCAGCAGACCCGTAACGGTGTAGCGATTGCTGTCGTACACAGCGCCTTCCCGAGGCGTCTCCCCCAGGCTCAAAATCTCGTCCCCGGTAGAAAAGTAGGCGACGCGAAGTTTGCGCCATACCGCAACCTGTTCAATTCCCAAACTGGCCAGCAGTCCAACTGCCGCGGGCGTGAGCAACTGCCCCTTGCGCAACGCCGGTTGGCCTTGAATGAGATCCTCACCCAGTTTTCGACGGTTGTCACCGGTTTGCAGCAAGCCCGCCGGGAGGATCACAGCCACGTCATCTGAGTCCGTACTGCGGGTCACGAACTCTTGCGGCACCACAGTGTCGAGCCCAGTGGGCATGATGGCCCCGGTCATGATCTTTACGCATTCGCCTGATCGGGCCACGCCTTGCCAGGCTTTTCCGGCAAATGCTGTTCCTACCACTTTCAGCTTCAAAGGCGCTTGTGGCGACAACTGTGCGCCATCAAAAGCATAGCCGTCCATGGCCGAGTTGTCGTGCGGGGGCACGTTGATGGGGGAGATCAGATCCTGGGACAGGACGCGACCCAAAGCCTGAACAAGGGTCACGCATTCTTTGTCAATGACCGGTTCGACCAACATGGACAAAAATGCGTTTACCATGCTGACGCTCAAGGCGAGCGGGTCATAGCCTTGCAGCTCAGCCGCGATCACATCTACGCTTTTCATGCTCCGGTGTTTTCCAGCTGTCTCAGTTCAGCCAGTGTGTTGGCGTTGAGGAATGCACGGGGGTCGTCACCTGGCAAATCAAACGCAATGATCACTGTTTTGTGCAGGGCGGTCCACGCGTCAATCTTGCGCCCACCGCTGTGCGTGAATTTCACCAGGCTTTCCAGCAACGCAACCCGCATTAAACAAAAAACAGGCTGGGTTCGAACTTGTGGTTGGCCGTTCCTGTCGATCTCAGTAGCTGCAGCCATTGCAATGTCGGTATCCTCATCCTCAAAGGCTTTGGCCAGGCGCGGAACCAGATCCAGCGGCAGCAGCGGCGTGTCGCACGGTACTGTCACCAGAAAGGGTGTTTCGCAGCGTTCAAGTCCGCTCAGAAAACCCGCCAGTGGCCCGGCGTAATCGGCCAGACCATCCGGCCAGACCGAGACACCAAAAGACTCATAAGCGGCGAGATTGCGGTTGGCGTTGATCATGATTGGCCCCACAGCCCCGCCCATTTGCAGGCGCGTTAGTGCGTGCAGCGCCAAGGGCAGGCCTTTGAAAGACTCCAGGCCCTTGTCCGCGCCGCCCATGCGGGAGCCACGTCCGCCGGCCAGAATCAACGCCGTGATGTCCACAGGGTTGATTTGCTTAGCCACCTATGTAGCTCATTTCAACACGGCGTTGTCCGTTCCCATTGTCCGGCGCTATGTCGCCGCGCAGTTCCGAGTAATGGTCGCTGCGGCCCTGCCAGATGTGGCCGACGGCGGACGCCAGCTCAGCATCCGATGTTTGCGCACGAATCAGTGAGCGCAGATCGTAACCTTGAGAAGCAAACAGGCACAAATACAGTTTTCCCTCGGTGGACAGGCGAGCGCGATTGCAATCGCCGCAAAATGCCTGCGTCACGCTGCTGATCACGCCGATTTCACCGGCCGCCACATCGTGCTCGCCATCGGCGTTGGCGTAACCCCAACGCTCAGCCGTTTCGCCGGGCGCAGAAGGTCCCAGTTGCACCAGCGGCAGTTCGGCCTGCACGAGTTTGACAAGCTCGCTTGACGGCAACACCTCATTCATGCGCCAGCCGTTGGTGGCGCCGACGTCCATGTATTCGATAAAACGCAATATGATGCCGCTGCCCCGGAAACGTCGCGCCATCGGCAAAATCTCATGCTCGTTGGTGCCGCGCTTCACCACCATGTTTATTTTGATCTGGCCCAGGCCGGCTTTCTGCGCCGCTTCAATGCCGGCCAGCACTTCGGCCACCGGGAAGTCCACATCATTCATGCTGCGAAAAACGCTATCGTCGAGTCCATCCAGACTCACCGTCACGCGCTGCAGGCCCGCCGCCTTGAGAAGTGTGGCTTTGCGTGCCAATAGGGAGCCGTTGGTAGTGAGTGTCAGGTCTACAGGTAAACCTTCAACGGTGCGCAGTGTCGCCAATTGCTCAATCAGTCGTTCAATATTTTTGCGCAATAGAGGCTCTCCACCCGTCAGGCGAATTTTCTGCACGCCATGTGCCACAAATACCTTCGCAATACGGGTAATTTCCTCGAAAGTAAGCAGCGCGGTGTGCGGCAGGTAAGAATAGTCTTTATCGAAGACTGCTTTGGGCATACAGTAATTGCAGCGAAAGTTGCAGCGATCGGTAACGCTGATGCGCAAATCGCGCAGCGGCCGACCGCGGGTGTCGGCAAGCAGACCGTTGGCGACGATTCTGGCACTGGACAAAAAGGTGGCGTCAGGCGTGCTCCGCAAATATGAACGCTGGTCATGCAAAGGCACAACGCGCGGCGTGTGCCGTTCAGTCATGGCGAAGCTGGGTCTTTGTTTGAAGCTTAAACACAGCGTGCCCCATCAACTTCAAGGCATACGCCACTGATGAAAGCGGCTTCGTCGCTGGCCAGGTACAAAGCGGCATTGGCGACATCCAGCGCGGTGGAAAAACGGCCCAGTGGAATGCTGGCGCGAAATTTGGCCTTGCGCTCCTCGGTCAGTGGCCCACCGGCAAATTCAGTTGCCAGGCCGGTGTCGGGGTTGAAGACTGGATTGATGCAATTCACGCGAATATTGTCGGGGCCGAGTTCTGCCGCCAACGACTTGGAGGTTGTTATCACTGCGCCTTTGGAGCCGTTGTACCAGGTCAGGCCGGGGCGTGGACGCACGCCGGCGGTGGAAGCGATATTGATGAAGCTGCCACCACCTTGGGAGCGGAACACCGGTGTGGCGTGAATCGTCGAGAGATAGATGCTTTTGACGTTGACAGCGTAACACCTGTCGAATTCTTCTTCGGTTACTTCCAGAGCTGGGCGATTGCGGTGCGTCCAGCCTGCGTTGTTGACCATCACGTCCAGCCGGCCATGACGCTGGACCGCAGCTGCCACCAGCGCCCGGACGTCTTCGGACTTGGTGACGTCGGCCAAAAAGAACGAAGCGGTGCCACCTGCGGCCACAATTTCTGCGACCACCTTGTTACCCATCGATGCGTTGACATCGTTGACGATGACCTTGGCTCCTTCCGCGCCCAGCCGTTTCGCGATACCCTCACCAATGCCCCCGCCAGAACCGGTCACGACGATGGACTTATTGTGAACGCGCATGGTCAACCGCCTTAATGCTGCTGGGTTGGAGAAGACTCGAAGAACTGTCGGCTTCGAATGAGAGGCTGCCTGACTATCTCAGCGGAACGTGATGGGTCGGCAAGAAATCGTTCAATTGATCCATGGAACCGGCAGATGACGGATGCGGCTGGAGATTCAGCGGAATGTGATGTGTCGGTAAAAAACCGTCCGATTGATCCATGGAACCGGCAGATGACGGACGCGACTTGGGAATGATGGGCGGCCGTCGGGTGTGGCGTCGATCAAGCACAGATTCGGGTTCTTCAAAAGCTGGCGGGACAGCATTTTTTTGCCAGAATTTTGGATCTGGCATACGACTGAAAGGATATCCGCAATCAGATGAAAACCGCCACGAAACAATGTATTTCGAATGATCAACTGAGGGATCAAAGCGATCCAATCCGAGCAGCAATTGTTGTTGTAAAACGGGTGCGTAGCGCAGCAGTTGCTCCTTCCATTTCAGGACGACGAGTTGAATCCGCAGCTCTTCTTCACCCTGCGTTATCGGGATGATGATGACTTCACAGGCAAGCCAGTCGAAAGGAATGCCATGAAGTCGCAACGTGTCCTTCAAGACGACCCGAATCAACTCGCGTCGAATATTGCTGCGCTGCAAGGTACTGCTGGCAGCGACCGAGCTCGGCGTCACGCTGGCACGCAATTCATTCTTTTGCCGCTTGTTTCTCAAAAAGTCAAACATGTCATTTTCCAGTTTTCGAATTAATGTATATCAAAAGCTCTTTGTCTTGCAATATTTAACCGTGCTTGATTGCCACCGTCTTGAGTGTGGTGAATCCGTGAAGCGCTTCAAACCCTTTTTCCCGACCGTAGCCACTGGACTTGACGCCACCGAAAGGCAGTTCGACACCGCCGCCGGCGCCGTAATTATTGATGAAAACTTGACCGCTTCGCAGGCGTTTGGCCATCCGGAACTGACGTCCACCGTCGGCTGTCCAGACGCCAGCCACCAAACCGAATTGTGTAGCATTGGCCAGTTCCACCGCGTGGTCCTCGTCGCGAAATGACATCGCGCAGAGCACCGGGCCAAAAACCTCTTCCTGCGCCAAGCGGTGCCCGGATGGTACGTCGCGCAGCAGGACGGGAGCCTGATAGAAGCCGCTTTGGGGCGATTCCTCGACAACTATTCCCTGCGCTACGATAGAGATATTGGCCACTTGGGCGTCGCTCAAAAAATCCCAAACCCGCTGTTGCTGGCTCTGCCGAATCAGCGGGCCGAGGTCGAGGTCCAGCGCTGCCGGGCCGACCCGTAAACTCTCAAAAGCATGCCCTAAACGCGCCAAAAGAGATTCGTAGATGGCATCATCGACCAAGAGGCGGGAACCTGCGGAGCAGGTCTGTCCCGCATTTTGGACGATGGCATTGATGATTGCCGGAACCGCGGCATCCAGATCTGCATCGGCAAACACGATCTGCGGACTCTTTCCGCCAAGCTCCAGTGTGACCGGACAGTGGCGCTCCGCCGCTACCTGCTGGATCAGCGTGCCGACTTTCGGACTGCCGGTAAAACTGATGTGGTCAATACCAGGGTGGCGCGCCAAGGCATCACCGGCTTCGTGGCCGTAGCCCGTAACGATGTTGATGACGCCGGCCGGAAACCCCACTTCGCCAGCCAACTGCGCTACCCGGATAAGCGAAAGGCAGGCGTCTTCGGCCGGCTTGACCACACACACATTGCCAGCCGCCAATGCGCCGCCAACGCTGCGGCCAAATATCTGCATCGGATAATTCCAGGGGATGATGTGTCCGGTGACGCCATGCGGCTCACGCCAGGTCAGCACGCTGTAGCCGTCCAGGTACGGAATGGTTTCGCCGTGCAGTTTATCGCAGGCGCCAGCATAAAACTCAAAATAGCGGGCCAGTGCCGCGCTATCGGCACGTGCCTGGCGCGTTGGTTTGCCACAGTCACGCTGTTCGATCGCGCTCAACTCCTCTGCATGTTGAGTTATTTTGAGGGATAAACGCATGAGCAGACGCCCGCGCTCGGCGGCACCGAGTTTGCGCCAGACGTTTCCCAGCGCTTGACGTGCAGCGCGCACCGCCAGATCAATGTCGGATGCGTTGCTGCGCTGGATCTCGTCATAGGTCTGTCCATCTGACGGGTCCAGCATGACAATGGTGCGACCTGACGAGGACGGCACCGAGGCGTTCGAGATGTAGTTGAATTGCATGAATGTGTTTTCCTACTGAGACAGGTCATCTTCCGTGGGGATCATTTATCGATTCGTCACGAGCGTCGGACCCATTTCCTGCAGTGGACCGAGGGGATTGGTGTTGACTTCGACTTCGTTGACATTGGGTTGTCCACCCCAAGCGCGGTAGACCACGACCTCATTTACCAGCAAAACCAATGCGTTGAAGCGCCACCCAGTGGTCTCAGAGCGACGCGAAAAATTGGTGAAATCTGCAACGAAGTTACCTGTTCTAGCCTTCGATATTTCCGCTGCAGCGATCTCCCATCCGCGACAGGCATCACGCGCTTCGAGGCAAGCCAGCACGCCTGGATCAAGGTCTTCCCGTTTTAGCAATGCACTGGGAACAAATCGTCGTACGACGTCAGCGTGCGTGAGGATTGTCATATTCGGCTGTTTTACCGGATCGATTCCGAGCATGGCCAGTCGTTTCACATCGCTTTTCATTGGAACCAGGGAGTCTATTGCAGTGCGTGCTTCATCAAATGTCTTAAACGGAGACGACTCACTGCGCACACGGGGTAGCATATTTGAACAGCCACTGGCGAACAGGGCCAGCGACAGAACGCACAGACTAGGAGTAAGGCTTAGTTGACTCAACTTTTTCCCCTTAAATACTGTTTTCACGAATATTAGCAGTGCAGGGGGTTGGGTTCGAATTGATCCGCGCGCCGACCTCGCACGCGATTGACTCCCGCTGTGTCAAAGCCCAGTGAAGATGCCCCCGGTCCGCCGGCCATGCGGTTACCTAACTTTTTTGCTGATGAGGGATAGATTGACTGCCACCCACCCTGATGTTGGGAATGTTTGCGTGGCAAACAAGAAGGCCCGCCGAGGCGGGCCTTGACTCAGATCTTATGGCAATCAACCACCGTGAAGCTTCATCATCAGGGGAACGATCAGCAGCGCGACAATGTTGATAATCTTGATCAGCGGGTTAACTGCAGGACCCGCCGTATCCTTGTAAGGGTCGCCGACGGTGTCACCTGTAACCGCGGCCTTGTGGGCTTCGGAGCCCTTGCCGCCATGGTTTCCGTCTTCAATGTATTTCTTGGCATTGTCCCAGGCACCGCCACCGGTACACATGGAGATCGCCACAAACAGCCCGGTGACAATGGTTCCCATCAGCAAGCCGCCCAATGCTGCGGGCCCGAGGATCAATCCGACCAAAATCGGTACCACTACCGGCAGCAGGGACGGGATCATCATTTCCTTGATGGCGGCCGTCGTCAGCATGTCCACGGCAGTGTCGTATTCGGGCTTAGCCGTGCCTTCCATAATGCCCTTGATATCGCGGAACTGGCGGCGAACTTCAATCACGACGGCACCAGCCGCCCGGCCGACAGCCTCCATCGCCATGGCGCCGAAAAGGTAGGGAATCAGGCCGCCAATAAACAGACCAATGATGACCATCGGGTTGCTCAGGTCAAAGGTGATGTGTCTGCCATAGGCTTCCAGCTTGTGTGTGTAGTCGGCAAACAGGACCAGTGCCGCCAGACCAGCAGACCCAATGGCGTAGCCTTTGGTAACGGCCTTGGTAGTGTTGCCCACCGCATCCAAAGGATCGGTCACGTCGCGCACGCTCTTGGGCATTTCTGCCATTTCAGCGATACCGCCAGCGTTGTCAGTGATGGGGCCATAAGCGTCCAGTGCCACCACAATGCCGGCCATGCTCAGCATGGAGGTGGCCGCAATGGCAATACCGTACAGGCCGGCCAGGGCATAGGCGGTGTAAATGGCAATACAGACAAAAATCACCGGCCATGCGGTGGATCGCATCGAAACGCCCAAGCCGGCAATGATATTGGTGCCGTGACCGGTAGTGGATGCCTGCGCGATGTGTTTGACTGGTGCGTATTGCGTGCCGGTGTAGTACTCAGTGATTACCACCAGCGCGGCGGTCAGGATTAGGCCGACGGCGCAGGCGCCGATCAGAGCCCACTGCGAGCCCGATGCCTTGATGGCGTTGTCAGGAATCAACCAGAAGGTGACCAGAACGAAGGCGACCATTGACAAGACACCCGCAACCGCGAGACCTTTGTACAGCGCCGGCATCACGTTCTTCATGCCAGGGGACGCTTTGACGAAGAAACAGCCGATGATAGATGCGACGATGGACACGGCGCCAAGAGCCAGCGGATATACCACTGCACTGGTGCCGGCGCCGGTCACCAGCAGGGCACCCAGCACCATGGTGGCGATCAACGTGACGGCGTAGGTTTCAAACAGATCAGCGGCCATGCCGGCGCAATCACCAACGTTGTCGCCCACATTGTCGGCAATGACAGCCGGGTTGCGAGGGTCGTCCTCGGGAATGCCAGCTTCGACTTTGCCCACCAGGTCGGCGCCTACATCAGCGCCCTTGGTAAAAATGCCACCGCCGAGACGCGCAAAAATGGAGATCAGTGAGGAACCAAAGGCAAACCCAATCAGCGGATTGAGCAGTTGTGCCAGGTTTTTGTCAGGCGTCAAATTGCCGTTACCGGTCAGAAACCAGTAAAAGCCGGTGACACCCAGCAGCCCCAGACCGACCACCAGCATGCCGGTGATGGCACCACCGCGGAAGGCGACGTCCAGTGCCGGGCCAATGCCCTTGGTGGCTGCCTGTGCCGTGCGTACATTGGCGCGTACCGATACGTTCATGCCAATGAAGCCGCACGCGCCCGAAAGTACCGCACCGATCACGAAGCCGACCGCACTTGTAGAGTCCAAAAAGACGCCTATGAGAATGGCTAAGACCACGCCGACAACGGCGATGGTCTTGTACTGCCGCGCCAAATAAGCGGCAGCGCCGGTTTGAATGGCGGCTGCAATTTCTTGCATCCGCGCATTGCCGGCGTCCTGGGAAAGAATCCAGCTACGTGCCCAAAAGCCGTAAGCCACGGCGATGAACCCGCAAACAAGCGCCAAAATAAGCGCTGAATTGCCTGTCATATAAATCTCCTGTCGTTGGTTCGCTGAGTAATGGTGCAACGCAAGCGGCACCATCGCTGCGTTGCTTCCTCGCCGCTGAATATCAATTGGTCATTGACGCGCGCGATTGGCCAACCGCAGGACTTTACCGTGAAAATCCCTATTTTTGAAATCCGCAAGACCTGAGTCAGTAAAATCAGGGTTAATCCTTAGACCTTCCTGATTTAACTCAAACCAAAGTCTCCATCATGTCCCTAGACAACGTCACCCCAGGCAGATTTGTTCCAGAATCTTTTAACGTGATCATCGAAATCCCGATGAACGCGGATCCGGTCAAGTACGAAGTGGACAAGGAAACCAGCGCGATTTTTGTCGATCGATTCATGAGTACCGCCATGCACTACCCGACCAATTACGGCTATGTGCCCAAAACCATTTCAGGCGACGGCGATCCGGTGGATGTGCTGGTGATTACGCCGGTGCCGCTGATTCCGGGAGTAGTGGTGACTTGCCGAGCCATCGGCATCCTGAAGATGGAAGACGAAGCGGGACAGGATGGCAAAGTTCTGGCCGTGCCGATAGACAAGATACTGTCGCTTTACACACGTTGGCAAAAACCCGAAGACTTGAGCCCGGTGCGCCTGAAAACCATTGCCCACTTTTTCGAGCATTACAAGGATCTGGAAGTCAACAAGTGGGTAAAGGTATTGGGTTGGGAAGGGCCTGAATCTGCCAAGGCCGAAATCATGGACGGCATTGCCAACTACAACAAGGCGCACCCAACAGCGTGAATTGAACGCCTGTGGTAACTTTCGGATCACCTTTTGGTTGCGGAAAATCAGCGCGTCGGGTCCGGGAAAATCATGCCATGCAGGCCGCGCTTGCGTGCGAAGGGTCTCCATTGGCCTTCGGCTTGCGAGAGGCGGTCTGCCACTGCCCACCAGGTGCAGGGGTTTAGGCCCAAGCCAAAGTGGCTGGCGATGACTTCCAGATTTTCCGTCAACGGATTGACCGGGCACGGCGTCTGAAAGCTGGCAGGCCATGCCACGACACCATCAGAGCGCGAAAAAATGGAGGTGGTTGGCATCGGTGGCGCTGCCGGCAGATCGAACTGTGCGACCTCGGCGTGGATATCGCGCCCGCTGGTGAGCTCGTAAAGACGCCAGGCGTTGGTGCTGTGGTGTGAACCGGCGAACGGCGTGCCCATGGTGATAACGCTGCGTACAGAGTCAGGCAGCTCTTTGGCCAGTTCGCGGGCATAGATTCCGCCCAGACTCCAGCCAATCAGGCTCACTTTTCTGCCGGTGACTTGACAGGTGTCGATCACTTGCTGCCTGGCCGCCTGCAGTACGCCGGCTCGCGGGCCGAAGTTGAATCCCTGGTTCCAGCCGGACATGTCGTGGCCCAGATTTTGCAAAAAGCTGCGCATCGGAAAGGTCGATCCGTCGCTGGCGGACAGGCCTGGAAACACAATGACCGAATGACCATCACCAGCTGGTGCATGGCGCAATATGGACCACGAAGGGATGACCGATCCCAGTTCCCAAATGGCGCGCAACTCCATGGCCATCAGCCAGGGGCTTGGCGCTGGAGGATACTTGACGGTGTCCTTTAACTGCTGGTTCGCCATAGTGCGCAATCGTGTGGTTATCAAAGTCAGTCGTTGAGATACTTTTTGGCTCTGCCGGATACGCTTTTGACGGCGACTGTTTTTGCCATTGTCGGCTTCTTCCGGGTCAACCATTGGCGACCTTCTTCAAACGCGCGGACCAGTGCATCGGTCAATTCCGCCATGGCTGGCACCGCCTCTTTGTCGGCTACCAAGCCAAAGTCCACAGAGCCTGCATAAGTCTGAATCGTGATGTTGAGCGCGACGCCATGGACCACAATCGACATGGGATGGAAGGTGAGCATTTTCGCTCCCGCCATGTACAGCGGCACAGATGGCCCCGGCACGTTGCTGATGACCAGATTGGCCATCATTGGCAAGCGGCGCGACAGACCGGCCGTGCTGTAAGTCCTGTAGGCAGCTTTTGCCAAACCCCCGACAATCCATGGGGCCAGCAGCGATGGGTAATCGGTTGGCAGAACCCCTTTCAGGTCGGTCATGGCGTTTTTGACCTTCGCGGTGGAAGCCAAGATGGCCTGCATGCGCCTCATCGGGTTGGAGAATTGTGTACCGAGTTCAACTACCGACATCGACGCCTGCGTATTGAGGTCAACGTTGCCTTGCTCTCGCAGGCTTACCGGCATAGCTGCCAGCATGGATTTCTTCGGGATGCCTCCGTGCTCAGTCAAATAGGTCCGCAGCGCAGTGGCGCAAATCCACAATACGATGTCATTGAATGAACCGCCGACAGCCTTGGCCATGGAACGGCATTCGGCAAACGGTAACCGAGCCGTACCAAACGCACGTTCACGGGTGACAGCCACGTTGAAAACAGTCATTGGCGCCAAACGAAACAGGGGTTTGGGCGGGGTCCTGTCGCCGACTCCTCCCAAAGCCCGTTTCGCCAGGGCCCCTCTGACAACCTGTGCAGTGTGAGGCAATCCCTTGATCAATTTGGCGTACTGGGCCAGCGAGTTGGAAAACACCGATCCAATCATTGCGCTCATTTTCAGATCGCGTGTTTCACCAATAGCGGGCGCCGCGGAAGGTGCTGGCACTTCGCGCGGCACGGAGCTGATGTCCATGATGGCTTGGGTCAAGACGGTTCCGCCCTTGCCGTCCAGCGCCGCATGATGGATTTTGGAATACAGGCCGGCGCAAATGCTGCCATCTGCAAGTTTGATGCGTTCAAACACATGGAATTCCCATAATGGGTAGCGGCGGTCCATCAGACGACCGTGCAGTTCGGCGCATGCCGCCTCGACTTGACGCTCGGTAAGGGTTTTTCCCTTGACTCGCCGAATGTGAAAGTCAAGGTCAACATCCTCGGCCTGGAGCCACGCCGGGTGTCCCAACTGGAGTGGCATGAACCTGAGTTTGCGGCTGAAGATTGGTGCCAGGTGCATGCGCTGGGCGATGTGCGCTTTGATTGCCGTGAGAAAAGTGCCTTTGAAATCAGGAGGCAGTTGATAGATACAAAACGACCCAACATGCATCGGCATCTCAGGTGTCTCAAGATAGAGAAAAGAGGCATCAAGGCCGCTAAGTATGTTCATGTTTCGTGTCCGGCTGATCAAGGGTGACCGCAGGATCGCCTGATCGGTTCGTAGGACATATTCATGGACAGGATTCTAGGGGCGCGTGTTCATCAAGGACGGGCGTTCAATTTCCCGGGTCGATGCGAAAGGGACTGCGCTGCCCCAGGTCGTCCAGATACTGGTCAATGCCTTGACCTTCGCGCTCCAGAAAACGCCCAACTGCTTCGGCGAATGCTGGATGCGTCAGCCAGTGAGCGCTGGAAGTTTTAATGGGCAACAGCGCTCTCGCCATTTTGTGTTCGCCCTGGGCGCCGCCTTCAAATCGCTGGTAGCCGTGCGCAATGCACCAAGCGAGTGGCTGGTAGTAGCAGGTCTCAAAATGCAGGCAATCGACGCGCTCTAGCGCACCCCAGTAGCGTCCGTAGGCGATGGCAACACTTCCACTTTCACCATTTTGTTCCAGGGTAGCTGTTTTTTTTGTGATGGTGGCTATGAGACTTGCCGCAATGGGTCGTCCCGCCCGTTGCGCGACGAACAGCAGCCAGTTCTCCGGCATGGTGTTGGCCATTGCCTGAAAAAAGTCACGACTCAGGTAAGGCGCATTGCTGTGCTCGAGGTAAGTGCGCTCGTAGCATTGGTAAAAAAAATCCCAGTCCTGGTCTGAAATCGATGCGCCAAGTGCCCAGCGGAAGGTGACGCCTGCATCTGCCACTTTGCGCCGCTCTTGCCGTATCTTTTTTCGCTTTTCCTGCGACAGCGTTGCCAGAAATCCCTCGAAGTCTGCATAGGCAGGGGCAGAGCTTTCGCCGCCGGGTTGCGCCGCCCCTGAAGCGGCAAGCGCGGGAGCAGCATTCTGCCAATGAAATTGCACTGTGTGGCGCAACAGCATACCGGCTTTGCTGCACGAGCGGATGTCGTCAGACCCGCAGAACAAGACGTGCAATGAAGACAGTCCACGCGCTTGGCACCATTCAATAACGCCTTTTGTTAGTACCTCCCGTTCGATGGCGTTGCGCGCCATCAATCGTGTTCCGGGTACCGGAGTGAAAGGCACCGCAATCACCGCTTTTGGGTAGTAGCGTATGCCATGTTGTTGATAGGCGTTGGCCCAAGCCTGGTCGAACACGTATTCGCCATAAGAATGCGCTTTAAGGTAAAGGGCGCAGGCGCCCACCATCGTGTCGGCCAGTTCAAGGATGAAAAAACGGGGGGTCCACCCAGTTTGGGGTGTGGCGCTGCCACTGGTGTGCAGGGCTTGCAGATACTCGTGTCGCATGAAAGGGGTTGGCTCTGGCTGCAACTTCAGCAGACCATTCCAATCGGTGCAATCCACTTCAGCAGGTGAGTTCAGCACCCGGATGACATAATCGTTCGACTCGTTCTTCACTGCTTTTTCATACCTTTTACATTTGCGGTCCATGACACTCAAAATCTGTGTTGCCCAACTCAATTTGGTGGTGGGCGACTTGACGGGCAACGCGCAAAGAATCATTGAGGCGGCGCGTTCAGCTTACGCTGACGGCGCGCGCCTTTTACTGACCCCGGAACTCTCCATTTGCGGCTACGCCGCGGAAGACCTATTTCTACGCCCGGCATTTATTGCTGCCTGTGATGATGCCGTGAAAACAGTTGCCAGTGAGCTAGCCGGGTTAAAAGATATGACCGTGGTGCTCGGGCACCCGACCGGGGGTGATCGCAGAACGCGCTCAGTTGCGGTGCAAAATCGCCACAACGCCGCCAGTGTGTTGTGCGAGGGGGCGGTGGTGGCCTGTTACGCCAAGCGCAAGTTGCCCAATTACCAGGTATTTGACGAGCGGCGCTATTTCACGCCGGGCCAGGGCGTTTGCGTGTTTGCAGCAGGCACGGTTGATAGCAGCGTAAAAGTGGGACTGCTTATCTGTGAGGACGCCTGGTTCGAAGAACCCGCCAGACTGACCAGGCAAGCCGGTGCCGAGTTGCTGGTCGTCATCAATGCATCGCCATTTCACATTGGCAAAGGTGACGAACGTGAGCAAATGATGCGTGACCGGGTTAAAGCCTGTGGTCTGCCGCTGGTCTACGCGCATCTTGTTGGTGGGCAGGACGAAGTGGTTTTTGAAGGACGCTCATTCGCGCTCAACGTTGACGGAACGGTGGCCGGTCGTGCGCCAAGCTTTGTGGAACACCAACTCGCTGTTGAGGTCATTCGCGAGCAGTCGGCTGTTCATTTGGTGTCGACCGTGGCCCCTGAACGCTCAGCCGAGGCTGACTTGTGGGACGCCTTGGTTATGGGAGTACGCGACTACATTGGTAAAAACGGCTTTCCCAGCGTGCTGCTAGGCTTGTCAGGCGGTATTGACTCGGCGCTGGTGTTGGCGGTGGCAGTCGATGCACTTGGCAGAGACCGAGTTCGCACTGTCATGATGCCATCACCCTATACCGCCGACATTAGCTGGATTGACGCGCGCGACATGGCTGGCCGTCTTGGTGTGCGCTATGACGAAATTTCAATCGAGCCGGAGTTTGCGGCATTCAAAAGATCGCTAGCGGTTGAATTCAAGAATCTGTCGGAAGACACGACGGAGGAAAATATTCAGGCCCGCATTCGGGGCACACTGTTGATGGCACTGTCCAACAAGTTTGGTAGTATTGTTTTGACGACTGGAAATAAGTCCGAGATGGCAACCGGCTATTGCACCCTGTACGGCGATATGGCCGGCGGTTTTGCCGTAATCAAGGATCTTGCAAAAACGACGGTCTACCGGCTGGCCAGGTGGCGCAATGCCAACAATCCTTACGGCACACACCCCGAACCCATTCCGCGGCGCATCATCACACGTGCGCCCAGTGCGGAGCTGCGCCCTGACCAGACAGATCAGGACAGCTTGCCAGCTTATGAGGTACTCGACGCAATCCTTGAGCGTTACATGGAGAATGACCAGTCCATCGAAGACATCATTGCAGCTGGGTTTGATCGCGCCGACGTGGAAAAGGTGACACGTCTGATCAAGATCAATGAATACAAGCGTCGGCAGTCGCCAGTGGGTATTCGTGTGACTCACCGCAGCTTTGGCAAGGATTGGCGTTATCCTATAACCAATCGATTTCGCGCATAAACTGTAGCCTTACGGCACAGTCGCAAGCGTCCCCAAACTCGGTTCCCAACTGACCAGGAAAAACATGAAACAAATTACAGCCATTGTCAAACCGTTCAAACTCGAAGAAGTCCGTGAAGCTCTGGCTGAATGCGGAGTCACCGGGTTAACCGTCACCGAGGTTAAGGGCTTTGGTCGACAAAAAGGGCACACTGAACTCTACCGCGGTGCGGAGTATGTGGTTGATTTCCTGCCCAAGGTGAAAGTTGAAGTGGTGGTGAAGACCGATGATGTGGATCGCTGTGTCGATGCGATCGTGCGGGCGGCGCACACCGGCAAGATTGGTGATGGCAAGATATTTGTGACCAGTGTGGAACGTGTGGTGAGAATCCGTACCGGCGAGCAGGACGAATCGGCGGTCTGAACTTTGCGAAAGTGCCAGGCGCGTAACCCTTTCGGTTTATCGATTCAGGCGAGGGGCTGAAACCAGCCGTGTGCCAGCCAGCGCATCGTGCCAGAACTGCTGTTGCGGGTGAAAGCGGCTTAACACCGCCCATACGCCAACCCAGCCGAGAACGATGACGATGGTTTCGGGGCCTGACAATTTAAAGGGCGCGACCGCCGCCAGCGCCGGCAAAAACCAGAGCCAGCTAAACAGGTAACGAAGCAATGCACGGCGCTGCGAAATGGCTTGCCCTGAGCGATCTACGACGTGAATGTGCCAGGTTTTCATGGCAAGAGTTTGTCCCTTTGACCACAACCAAACGAAATAGATACCAAAGACGACGAAAAGAAAAGCCTGAAGGGCGTTCCGGTTGTCCATCGGATTTCGAGTTTGGCTTAGTGTGCCGAACAGGTAGCCAGCAATGAAGACCACCCCAAATAACAGCACGCCTTCGTACAGCCAGCAGGCCATGCGGCGAACAAGACTGGGCGCCTGCAACACACTGTTCATTCAGCTTTCGCTCGCGGCGTTCAGTGTTTCTGCGTGGAAGGGGCTTCAACTGCTGGTTGTGAACGCGGAAGCAGTGTGTTGCGATTGATGTCGTGACCAGCGGCTGCCAGTTTGGACGCTTCTTTTGGAGTTTGTCTGGTCACAGGAACTGCCGCGAGTTTTTGCGTAGGCACCGGCTTTGCGGCAGCGGCAGCACCGGATGGTTTAGGTATTGCCGAAACTGCCAGTTTTTTCTTCTCTTCCGGACTAAGTGCCTGGTAGGCCTGCCACGTGGCTGCTTTTTCAGTTGGAGAGATTTGTTTGGTCCGGGCAAAATTCAATCGGGCTTGATCCCGTTGCTGTTGGCTTAAGGACACCCATTCGGTCATGCGGCTGTGCAGTTTTGCCTGCTCGGACGCGGCAAGACTTGGATAGCTCGCAGCGATGGCGATCCATTTGCGCTTTTGAGCTTCGCCCAGATTGTTCCAGTTGGCTGCCAGGGGTTTGAGCGACAACTGTTGCAGAGACGTCAAGTCCTGCCAAGCTGGTTTCGAATAAATCTTCAGAGCGCCCGAGTTTTTCAACGAGGTAATTGAATTGGACGCCTTGGCGGCTGGCGTTGTCAGTGCAGGTGCTGCAGCCATGCCTTGCGCCAAGGCGGACGATGCCGAGGTGCTCAGCCCCGCCAGCAGGAAAAAAACGGACCCACAAGCCAACACACCGGTGACAAGCCGGTTATTGTGTTGATCTGAGTCGCGCATCAACGTAGCCATGATGGGCTTATTGACTCTGCCCTGAGATCGTCTTGAGGAATTGTGTAAATCCGGGGTCTGTATAAGCTGCTGGTGGCAGGTCGTCAGTCAATATCGCGGCATCAATCTCGGCAATTTCGTTGGCACGGTTGTCGTTCTGAATGGCGCTGATGACAAACAGGCCAAGAACAAGGGCTAGCAGCGGAATGGCCGCCGCAAGGCGATCCCACCAGCCGGGATGCTCGTTACCAAATGTGAGTGTTGCCGAACCGCCGGAAAACCCAACGCTGCTGGCAGTGCGGACATTGGTAACTTTCTGCTTGTCCAAAGCCCGCACCCGCGCAGCCCGCAAACGTTCTGAAATATCGTAAGGAACTTCGTCAGCGGCGTCAGACAAGCGGGCCGTGACCCGCAATCCAAACCGGTCCTGCGCAAGCTGATTTTGATATTGAAACGAATTGGTCATAGTGTTATTCCCTTTGCACTTAAGGCTTTGCCGAGGGCCTGAACTGCACGCGAGCAGTGTGTTTTTACACTGCCTTCCGAACAACCCATGGCAGCCGCGGTCTCTGCTACGTCAAGTTCCTCCCAGTAACGCATGAGGAATGCTTCTCGTTGACGAGCTGGTAGTTCCTGAATTCCAATCTCAATCTGATGCAAGGTTTGTGCCCGCTGCGTCGTGCTTTCCGCACTTTCTGTTTGATCTGAGTGGCTTTGCACATTTAAAGTTTCCAGAAGATCGAAATCTCCATCTTCCCCGGCTGATTCAAAATCGCTCATATTCGAGAACAGCGCATTTCTCGTCTTTTGTCTGCGGAACCAGTCCAAAGTGCAATTGGACAGGATGCGCTGAAATAGCATCGGCAACTCAGCGGAGGGTTTGTCACCATAGTGCTCGGCCAATTTCATCATGCTGTCTTGGACAATGTCCAAAGCAGACTCCTCGTTTCGCACGTGGTAGACCGAGCGCTTGAAAGCGCGCTTTTCGACGCTTTTCAGGAAATCAGAGAGTTCTTGTTCAGTTGCCAAAGGTTTATTGCTGTGCAGCGACCGTAATGTTTGCTTGTCTCATTTTTGAAGCGCTGACGAGGAAGTGACGCGCCATTTGGCGCCAATTATGGCATCCAGACCTGAATTTTCTGGCACCAGTCGAGTGTTTCAATTTGGCAGGTGCCATAATGGCAGTTGCAAATCAAAAGGCAAACGGGTCATGGTCCGGCGCAAGAATCACTGCGCTTATGACTTTGACTTTAAGTTCCGACGCGATTCCATAAGAGTTTGCGAAGGCGCACCCAAGGTTTTTCGTCAGAGAAATTCACAAAGGTTCATCATGGAAATATCAAAAGCCGAGATCGCTTCGGCTGCGGCGGCAACGACCACAGCAAAAAGCCAGACTCCAACTCCAGCGCTTAAAGCTATTGTCGCTTCGCCAGGTGAAACGGAACTTCGTGGTGCAGAGATCCTTGTGAAGGCCTTGCAGGCTGAAGGTGTCAAATATGTCTGGGGCTATCCGGGCGGGGCGGTGCTTCACATTTACGACGCCTTTTACAAGCAGGACACGATCCAACACATTCTGGTGCGGCATGAACAGGCTGCCGTTCACGCCGCGGACGGTTATGCACGTGCCACAGGCGACGTTGGCGTGGCTTTGGTGACCTCTGGGCCTGGGGTTACCAATGCAGTTACTGGCATTGCCACGGCCTACATGGACAGTATTCCAATGGTCATCGTGACGGGGCAGGTTCCGACGCACGCTATTGGACTTGACGCTTTTCAGGAATGCGACACGGTTGGCATTACACGCCCCGTTGTGAAACATAATTTTTTGGTCAAGGATGCACGTGACCTTGCTGAAACCATGAAAAGGGCATTTCATATTGCCCGCACTGGGCGACCTGGCCCGGTCGTGGTCGATATTCCCAAAGACGTTTCATTCAAGAAGGTGCCATACAGCGGCTACCCTGAAAGCGTGCAGATGCGGTCGTACAACCCGGTTCGCAAGGGGCATGGGGGGCAGATTCGCAAAGCCCTGCAATTGTTGCTGGCGGCCAAGCGACCGTACGTTTACACCGGCGGCGGTGTGCTGCTGAGCAATGCCACTGCGGAGTTGCGCGCACTTGTGGATATGCTGGGATATCCCTGCACCAATACACTGATGGGTTTGGGCGCGTATCCGGCAAGCGATCGCAAGTTCCTGGGTATGCTGGGGATGCATGGCACGGTGGAAGCCAACAATGCCATGCAACATTGTGACGTGCTGCTGGCGGTCGGCGCCCGTTTCGATGACCGGGTCATTGGCAACCCCAAACATTTCGCGCAAAACGAACGAAAAATCATACACATAGACATTGATCCTTCCAGTATCTCGAAGCGCGTCAAAGTGGATATCCCGATTGTTGGGGACGTCAAGGATGTGCTGTCCGAGATGATCGCAATGATCAAGGACGGGGCTGCCAAGCCAGATGCGAATGCGCTCGCTGCCTGGTGGGACACCATCGAGGGCTGGCGCAAGCGCGATTGCCTCAAGTACGATCACGGCAAGAACGATGTGATCAAGCCACAGTATGTTGTTGAAACCCTTTGGAATATGACCAAAGACGTTGATGTCTACATCACTTCCGACGTCGGCCAGCACCAAATGTGGGCAGCGCAGTACTACCGTTTTGACGAGCCGCGCCGCTGGATCAATTCTGGTGGGCTGGGCACCATGGGCGTTGGCATTCCGTATGCGATGGGCATCAAGCTGGCGAAGCCCGACAGCGAGGTGTTTTGCATCACGGGCGAAGGTTCAGTTCAGATGTGCATTCAGGAGTTGTCCACCTGCCTGCAGTACAACACGCCTATCAAGATTGTGTCGCTTAACAACCGCTACCTTGGCATGGTCCGGCAGTGGCAGGAAGTTGAATACGAAGGCCGGTACAGTCATAGTTATATGGATGCCTTGCCCAATTTCGTCAAACTGGCCGAAGCCTATGGTCATGTCGGCATGCTGATTGAACGTGCGCAGGATGTGGAGCCAGCGCTGCGCGAGGCGCGCAAGTTGAAGGACCGCACGGTTTTCATGGATTTCCGCACCGATCCTACGGAGAACGTATTCCCAATGGTCAAGGCCGGCATGGGCATCACCGAAATGCTGCTTGGCTCGGAAGATCTTTAACCAACTTTTGACAAATCTATTGTTTGCCAAGCCCGGTGGTTACCGCCACTGGGGGAGGGCAACGAAAAGAAGAGTCCCATCCTATGAAACACATCATTGCAGTCTTGCTGGAAAATGAGCCCGGCGCTCTGTCGCGCGTAGTCGGTCTATTTTCGGCCCGCGGCTATAACATCGAATCCCTCACGGTGGCGCCAACGGAGGACCCGAGTCTGTCACGCATGACGATTCAGACAACCGGGTCGGACGATGTCATCGAGCAGATTACCAAGCACCTGAACCGCCTAATTGAAGTTGTCAAAGTGGTTGATCTGACGGAAGGCGCTTACATCGAGCGCGAACTGATGATGGTGAAGGTACGCGCCGTCGGAAAAGAGCGTGAAGAGATGAAGCGCATGGCTGATATTTTCAGGGGTCGCATCATTGATGTCACCGAGAAAAGTTACACCATTGAGTTGACCGGAGACCAGTCGAAGAACGACGCCTTTCTGGAAGCCATTGAGCGTGGTGCGATTCTGGAAACGGTTCGTACCGGTTCCAGTGGTGTCGGTCGCGGCGAGCGTATCTTGAGAGTTTAATTTTTTACAACGGAGAAAAAAATGAAGGTTTACTACGACAAAGACTGTGACCTGAGTCTCATCAAAGGCAAGACGGTTGCGATCATTGGCTACGGCAGCCAGGGCCATGCCCACGCGCAGAATCTGAACGACAGCGGCGTTAAGGTCGTGGTTGGCTTGCGCAAGGGTGGTGCTTCATGGTCCAAGGTGGAAAAGGCCGGCCTCAAAGTGGCTGCAGTCGCCGATGCCGTCAAGTCGGCCGACGTCGTCATGATCCTGCTGCCCGATGAACAAATTGGTGCGGTCTATACCAATGATGTTGAACCCAACATCAAGCAGGGCGCCTCATTGGTGTTCGCTCACGGGTTCAACGTTCATTACGGTCTGGTCAGCCCTCGAGCAGATCTGGATGTCTGGATGGTAGCGCCCAAGGCGCCGGGCCACACGGTTCGCGGCACCTATGTTCAGGGCGGTGGTGTTCCGCACCTGATAGCCATTCATCAGGACAAGTCGGGCCGCACACGCGATCTGGCATTGAGCTACGCCATGGCGAACGGCGGCGGCAAGGCCGGCATCATTGAAACCAACTTCCGCGAAGAAACCGAAACCGACCTGTTCGGTGAGCAGGCTGTTTTGTGCGGTGGTACCGTCGAACTGATCAAAGCCGGCTTTGAGACCTTGGTCGAAGCCGGCTACGCACCTGAAATGGCCTACTTTGAATGCTTGCACGAACTGAAACTGATCGTGGACATGATTTATGAAGGCGGTATTGCCAACATGAACTACTCGATTTCAAACAATGCCGAATATGGCGAGTACGTGACCGGTCCAAAGATCATTACCAGTGCCACCAAAGAAGCCATGCGTCAGTGCCTGAAAGATATTCAAACCGGCGAATACGCCAAGAGCTTTATCCTGGAAAACAAGGCTGGAGCGCCCACATTGTTGAGTCGTCGCCGTTTGACCTCGGAGCACCAGGTAGAAAAGGTTGGCGAAACACTGCGCGCGATGATGCCGTGGATCAAGAAGAACAAACTTGTTGACCAGAGCCGCAACTGAGTCATTTGATTGACTTTGCAAAGGCCACTTCGGTGGCCTTTGTTACTATGCAGCGCTGGAGGCCAATTCTATGTTTGAAGGAAATGAACCAGACTTTGCTGAGGGTGACGCTTTAGTGGTGAAAAAGCGCAGGAAAGGCATTTATATTTTGCCCAACCTGTTCACGCTGGCAGCTTTGTTTGGTGGGTTTTATGCCATTGTGATGGCGATTAATGGGCGCTTCGACCTGGCGGCCATCGGTATTTTCTGCGCCATGGTGCTGGACAGCCTGGATGGACGCGTAGCCCGCATGACGAACACGCAAAGCGCCTTCGGCGAGCAAATGGATTCGCTCTCGGATATGGTGTCTTTCGGTGCGGCGCCAGCGCTCATTGCCTATGTATGGGCGCTGCAGGGTTTGGGGCGCTGGGGTTGGATCGCGGCTTTTGTTTATTGCGCTTGCGCGGCGTTGCGTCTGGCGAGATTTAACGTCAACACTGCCGTCGTCGACAAGCGCTATTTTCAGGGATTGCCGTCCCCGGCCGCGGCGGCATTGGTGGCCGGATTCATCTGGCTGATGACGGACCTTGGTGTCAAGGGTCAGACAGTTGCATGGCCGATGTTTGCATTGGCGCTGTACTCGGGGTTGACCATGGTGACCAATGTTCCGTTTTACAGCTTCAAAGATGTCCACATGAAAAAGAGCGTGCCTTTTGCCGTGATTGTGTTGATCGCACTGAGTATCGCCGTCGTCAATATCGATCCCCCGATCATCATGTTCGCCGTCTTTGTTGTCTACGGATTTAGCGGCTATGTCATCTACATCTGGCGCAAGACCAAAGGGGTCCAGACCAGTGTCATCAGCACTTCAACTGACGAGCCTGACGAAAGAGGTCTGCATAGGTAACTGACCGGTTGAAGCAAATTCGCATCGCGTTTTGTGCTTGGAGATGGGTGCAATAAGTTGTGGTACATTGATGTCATGAAACAAATATTGCTGACGCTACTGCTATCGCCGGACGGGCGGAGACGGTAGCGCACGCGCTCACACAATCCAAAAGCCCGCATGCAGCCGCAGCGGGCTTTTGGCGTTTTGGGTGTTTAATTTTTGATTGCAGATTTTCTGGAACACAGGAGAAATCAGATGGCCGACAAATTGATTATTTTTGATACCACTTTGCGTGACGGCGAACAGTCGCCCGGTGCGTCCATGAACAAAGACGAAAAGCTGCGCATAGCACGCCAACTCGAGCGTTTGAAAGTTGACGTTATTGAGGCAGGTTTTGCGGCGAGTTCAAATGGTGACTTCGAGGCAGTGCAGTGCATTGCCAGAGCAATCAAGGATTCAACCGTCTGCTCGCTGTCGCGCGCCAACGACCGGGATATTTCACGGGCCGCTGAAGCACTAAAAGACGCCAACAGTGCCCGCATCCACACGTTCATTGCAACCTCGGCACTGCACATGGAGAAAAAGCTGCGCATGACGCCAGATCAGGTGTTCGAGCAGGCCAGGCTCGCAGTGCGTTTTGCACGCAACCTGGTTGACGACGTGGAGTTCAGCCCGGAAGACGGCTACCGAAGCGATGTCGACTTTCTGTGCCGCGTGCTGGAGGCCACCATCAGCGAGGGTGCAACCACCATTAACGTGCCGGACACAGTGGGCTACGCTGTGCCGGAACTTTACGGCAATTTCATCAAGACCCTGCGCGAAAGGATTCCAAATTCAGACAAGGCGATCTGGTCCGTGCATTGTCACAACGATCTGGGCATGGCGGTCGCCAATTCATTGGCCGGTGTGAAAATTGGCGGCGCCCGCCAGGTCGAGTGCACCATCAATGGTTTGGGTGAGCGGGCAGGTAACTGCAGTCTGGAGGAGATAGTCATGGCCGTGAAGACGCGGCGGGACTATTTCGGGCTTGATTTGGGTATCGACACCAAGCATATTTTGGCCGCCAGTCGTATGGTCAGCCAGACTACTGGATTCGTTGTTCAGCCGAACAAGGCGGTGGTCGGAGCCAACGCGTTTGCCCACGCCTCCGGGATTCACCAGGACGGTGTTCTCAAGGCCCGTGACACCTATGAAATTATGCGGGCAGAGGATGTTGGCTGGACCGCTAACAAAATAATTTTGGGAAAACTCAGCGGACGCAATGCGTTCAAGCAGCGTTTGCTGGAGCTGGGAGTGCAAATGGAAAGCGAGGCCGACATCAACACTTCTTTCGCCAAATTCAAGGAGTTGGCCGATCGAAAGAGTGAGATTTTTGACGAAGACATTTTGGCGCTGGTAAGCGATGGGAGCGTCACGCAAGAAGACGATCAGTATGGTTTTGTCTCACTGTCGCAACACAGCGAAACGGGGGAGCGCCCGCAAGCCATCATTGTTTTTACTGTCGATGGCAAGGAAGTAACCGGCTCATCAGACGGTGATGGACCGGTTGATGCATCCCTCAAAGCCATTGAGTCACTGGTTAAAAGTGGTGCCGAGATGGTCCTCTACTCTGTCAACGCTATCAGTGGTTCAACGGAAAGTCAGGGTGAGGTGACGGTGCGTTTGCAAAATAGCGGGCGGGTAGTCAATGGTGTCGGGGCCGACCCCGACATCATCGTAGCATCTGCAAAAGCCTACCTGAGTGCACTCAATAAATTGCACAGCAAAGCCGATCGGGTGGCCGCGCAAGGCTAAGGTAAAGCCACATTTCCAGTCTTTTGTTTAAGAAAGTCGTGCAAGTATTTGATAATGCGCAACTTTTTTGTTTAAACTTGCGGCATTGAGAAATATGTCAGGAGATGGATGCAAGTCCGGTTCTGATCAAATTGTGTTTGGAAATATTTTGCGCCGACTACTCTTTTTCTTTGGTTTGACCGTTTTTGTTCTGGCCGTCTCGTTGCCTCAACAGGCCGACGCTGCCCAAAGCAAAAACCAGGTCGTCAAGGCAACCAAGAGTACAGTTGTCACCAAGCGTCGAATTTCAAAGACGTCGCTTGCTGCCAAGCGCCGGTCGGTCGTTCGCAGTGAAGCGGTGGCGCTGCGCCCCTCCTTTGGACAGCTTGCAGGTCTGCATGGCGCGCATGACTCACTGGCTTTGAAATCCAGCGCGGCTTTAGTGATCGATCAAGACACAAGTGAAGTGTTGTTCAGCAAGAATGACAAGGCCATATTGCCTATTGCCTCTCTCACCAAGCTGATGACGGGTTTGGTCGTGAGCGAAGCCCGTTTGCCGATGGACGAGATGATCACTATTTCGCAAGCTGATGTGGACACTGAAAAAGGTAGCTCATCGCGCTTGAGGGTGGGTACCGAGCTGAGTCGAGGCGAGCTCTTGCATTTGGCTTTGATGTCAAGTGAGAACCGTGCGGCCCATGCATTGGGGCGCAGTTATCCAGGTGGGCTTCCGGTTTTTGTTGGCTTGATGAATGCCAGGGCCCAAACGATAGGTATGAGCAATACCAGTTATGCCGAGCCGACCGGTCTTTCCAGTAAAAATCAGTCCAGTGCGCAGGATCTGGCCAAATTGGTGAACGTCGCGCATGGTGATCCGACCCTGCGTGAATTGACCACCTCACACGATTACCAGGTGGCTGTCGGCAAGCGGACGCTTCAATATAACAACACCAACCGTCTGGTGAAGAATCCGTCATGGGAAATTGGGTTGCAGAAGACTGGCTACATTACTGAGGCCGGTCAGTGCCTCGTCATGCAGGCTAAAGTTGCCGGACGCAAGCTCATCATGGTTTTTCTTGATTCTGCTGGCAAACTCAGTCGGATAGGCGACGCTGAACGTGTTCGTCGCTGGGTAGAGTCCATTCCCCCGGCTGCGCTGCGCTCCGTGCCCTTGGCAGAGGCATTGGGCACCGAAAATATTGCCGTCCTTCGCTGAAGGCAAATGACGTTTCCGCTGTTAGCGGTTCGAGTCGGGTTTGTGACCCAAAGTTGTTGAGATTTCCCGTGCTGTCGCCTGAAGTTTGGGCAACCATTGCTCTTCCATCCGCCCGGCTGGCGCCGAAATTGACAATCCTGCTATCAGTGTCCCTTGGTCATCGTGGATACCGGCAGCCATGCAGCGTACGCCTAGCTCGAGCTCTTCGTTGTCGTGCGCATTGCCATACTGGCGAACTTTTGACAGTTCTCGTTCCAGTGCTGTCAACTGTGTCAGGCTGTTTTTTGTGTGTCCGCTCAGGCCGGTGCGTGTGGCGTAGGCACGCACTTTTTGTGGGTCGTCCGCTGCCAGAAACAATTTTCCCACCGAAGTTAGATGCAACGGTGCACGTCCGCCGATGGCGCGGACCACCTGCATGCCGGAGCGTTCGCTGTAAGTGCGCTCAATATAAACAATTTCATCGCCCTGGCGCATGCTTAAATTGACCGGCTGTTGAATCAACTTATGCAGTTCCCGCATCGGAACCAAGGCTACATCGCGCACATTGAGTCGACTTTTGACAAGGTTTCCCAACTCAAGCAGACGCATGCCCAATCGATAACTGCCAGCCTGTGGACGATCCACAAAACGCCCGGTAGCCAGGTCATTCAATAAGCGGTGGGTGGTAGACAGGTGAAGGCCAGCTTTTTCGCTGATTTCCTTGAGCGATATTGCTTCTTCTCGGGATGCCAGAACGTCTATCAACGCAAACATGCGCTCGATGACTTGAACTATTGGTGTGCTTGCAGCGTTGGCGTCGGTTTTTCGCATGGGTACTCCTGATCTGCGGACAGATCATTTTATCTGGTGAAATGTTTTATCGCGCAGTGGACGTATCAGGTTCCATTGACTGAGTTAGCCCGATGGATTGGTTTCGGTTTCCCAGCGGCCAGCCACTAGCAGTTCAAAGGGTTTGAATCTCGCCTTGTAATTCATTTTCTGACTTTGGTCGATCCAGTAGCCCAGGTAAACGTAGGGAAGTTTCAATGCTTTGGCTTGTGCGATTTGCCACAAGATGCTGTAGGTGCCGTAGCTGCTTTTATCAAGTGGTTCGTAAAAGGTGTAAACAGCCGAAATGCCATCGTCAAGGATGTCCATGATCGAAACCATTTTTAGCGTCCCGGCAGAACCATCAGCCAGCGTATCGCGAAATTCGACGAGTCTGGAATCGACCCGACTCTGCAAAAGAAATTGTGTGTATTGGTCGATGCTGTCATGGTCCATGCCGCCGCCTGCGTGCCTTCCATTCTGGTAGCGAAGGTAGAGTCCGTAGTGCTCCTCTACGAAACCCAGTTCAAGCACCCGGATCTGCAGGCTTGAATGCCGTTCCAAGGCGCGTCGCTGGCTCCTGTCGGATCGGAATTCATTAACCAGAACCCGAATCGGAGTGCAAGCCTGGCAGCCGTCGCAATGGGGTCGATAAGTGAACATGCCACTGCGTCTAAATCCCTTTCTGATGAGCACGGAATAGGTGTCGGTGTTGACCAAGTGACTCGGTGTCGCCACTTGCGATCTGGCTTGCATTCCTGGCAGATAGCTACAGGAATAGGATGCGGTTGCGTAAAATTGCAACGTCTGCAGGGGCAAGTCGTTGAGATTTGTCACGTTGGAGCGGACTTTAAAGTCAATAGTTGGTCCCAGTATAGGTTGTCAAACTGCCAGTGAATATCGGGGTGCGCGATGCCGTCTGCCACCTGTTGCAGAAATAGATTCCGTGAGATTTCTCGTGCGCCCAGAAAGGCCAGGTGACGGGTGTTTTGCTGACAATCAATGTGCCGGATGCCATGTTGGCGACAAAATCCAACCAGCCAGGCCAGTGCAATTTTCGAAGCGTCGGTCGAGTCACTGAACATCGATTCACCAAAGACGAATTTACCTAGGGCAACGCAATACAAGCCGCCGACAAGGTTGCCGTTGCGCCAGGTTTCCACGCTGTGGGCCCAGCCGGCCCGATGCAATCTGCCGTAGGCGGCGATCATGTCGGGCACGATCCAGGTGCCGGTCTGGCCCTCGCGGGGGCTGCTTGAACACCGCTGAATCACTTGATCAAAGGCCGAGTCAAGGCGAATTTCGCAGCCTGGCGATTTGCGAAATTTCCGGAGTGTTTTTTTGAATGATGAGTGCAGTCGGAATTCGGTGACATCGAGCACCATTCTGGGGTTGGGGCTCCACCACAAAATGGGCTGACCTTCGCTGTACCAGGGAAAAATTCCCTTGGAATAGGCGCGTCGTAGTGTGTCAACGTCCAGCGTGCCACCCGCAGCAAGTAACCCCGGCGCAGCAGACAACTCATCCCAAGCCTGGTGGGCGGATGGAAAGTCCTGACCTGGTTCGAGCCATGAAAGTGGTTGAGATGGCACACGCATGGGCAGACTGTATTCGATGGAACACGCATTCGACCCGTTACAATAGGCTCATGTCGGGGCGTAGCGCAGCCTGGTAGCGCATCTGGTTTGGGACCAGAGGGTCGAAGGTTCGAATCCTTTCGCCCCGACCATGTCTTTTTCTCTCGATCTCTGCCCGTAGCTCAGTTGGATAGAGCAACAGCCTTCTAAGCTGTGGGTCGCAGGTTCGATCCCTGTCGGGCAGGCCACATTGGAATGTGAGGTCAACTGAGACTGGTGACGGTATTCCGGAAGTGCGCAGCCATAATTGGGCCAGCACATATTCCGTTTGAGTTTGAGATTTCACATGCAACAATTTTTCCGGACAGATGGTTTTCGAGCGACGTTGCTCAGTCTGGCCTTGGTGATGAGCCTGGATGACTCGATGGCAACGTTGGGGCGAGAGCCTTCCATGTCAAGGGCGGCTGAAACCTCGACTGCGCCGGTGGCAAGAAAACTGGCGGCCGCGTCGAACACGTCCTCCAGTCTTTACACGTTTCATGAGACCCAGCTTGAAAGTGGGACAACGGTTCGCGAATTTGCCACTCCAGCCGGCGTGGTTTTTGCGGTGACGTGGCGCGGCCCGGTGTTGCCCGACCTGGGTGCGCTGTTGGGTGACTATTTCAACACCTTCAAAGCCGAAACTGACCAGGCCCGAGCTATGGGCAAACGAGGTTCTCCGGTGAACATCGAACGAAGCGATCTGGTCGTCAACTCCAGCGGACGCATGCGGAATTTTTTTGGCTATGCCTACGCGCCGGCCCTGATCCCAACCGGCGTCAATGTCAAAGATGTATTGCAATAAATTCTTGCGCTGTGCTTGCACGCTGGCCCTGCTTGCGTCCTTGTTAACCGCTTGCGGTGGTGGCGGCGGGTCAACACCAGTGCCGACCCCAACCTTGCCTAACGTGCTCAATGTCATCGTTGATGCTGGGCCCACCGGGTCCGGCTACAACGTCAATCGCCTATATGCCACGGTCAGAATTTGCCAACCCGGCAGCACGACTCAGTGCGGGACTATCGACCACGTGCTGGTGGACACCGGCTCCTCGGGATTGAGACTCTTGTCCTCTGCTATCAGCGCGATCACACCGGCCTTGAGCTTGAATCGGGTCAACGGTGGGACCGGTTTACCTCTGCTCAATTGCGTGCAGTTTGTCGACAACACCTTTGCCTGGGGCCCAGTGGTGACGGCCGATATCGTTTTGAGTGGAAAGAGGGCTGCCAGTGTGCCGATTCAGGTGATTGGCGACCCTGCGTTTAACAGTCTGACGAGGGCATCACCGTCTCCGTGCAGTGGCAATGCGATGACCACGGCGACCGAAGTTGGTGCGAACGGGATCCTCGGAGTTGGATTATTCAAGGTGGACTGTGGTTCAAGTTGTGCCAACTCCCTCAACAACGGGTCTTATTTCACCTGCACCAACACTAATTGCACGGCTACCACGGGTGCGAAGGCAACCTTTGCACAACAGGTCACGAACCCAGTACCCCTGTTTGCGACCGACAACAATGGCGTGCTGATCGACCTGCCACGCGCTCTCACGGCGACAAGCAGCCTGGCTGGGTCGCTGATTTTTGGCATCAACACCCAGTCCAACAACCAACTTTCGTCGATTGCCTCTACAGCTACGGTCCTGACGGCAACGCCCCTGGACGGTTACATTACCACCTCAATGACTTTGCCTAACAGTCCAGCCTTGAGTCTGACGTCCAGCTTTATCGACTCCGGTTCCAATGGCTTTTATTTTTATTCCAATTCCCCAGCGATTCAACCTTGTTCGGGCACCAGCGCCAGTTTCTATTGTCCAGCGTCGCTTACCCTGCAGGCGACGCTGTTCGGTGCCACTGGGGCGACAAACAAAGGAGTTTCGTTTTCAATTGGCAATGCCTCGGCAATGTTTAGCGATTCCACTCAGGCTGTTCTTCCAAACTTGGCGGGACCCACTGGAACCTCCGCTAACGGCTCCAGTTTTGACTGGGGCTTGCCCTTCTTCTACGGGCGTCGGGTGTTTTTTGGTATCGAGGGCATGACACCTCTGGGCACGTCAACAAGTGGCCCGTTTTACGCCTTCTGAAACGGTTTCAGCTTGCCGCTTCCAGACCGTTCTTGAAGTGCTCGCGCATCCGCTGCATGGCAAGCGCACTGTCGCGGTCCAAAATGGCTGCCATCAAGGCACGATGTTCTTTCAGGGATTCGTCCATGCGTCCTGATTTCAGCAGCGAGTTGTGGCGGTGTAGCTTCATCACTTTGCGCAGGTCGGCCACCATCTGATTGCGCCAGCGGTTGTTGGCTAGCTCCAGCAGCAGCATATGAAAGCGTTCGTTGATCTCGAAAAAGCGCACGCGGTTCTGCTTGCCCGGCTTGGCGCAAGCTTCCAACTCCTGATGCAGGCTTTTCAAGGCTTCAATTTGCAGTTCGGTGGCCGCGCTAGCCACTACGCTGGCCGCGTCGGACTCCAGCAGGCCCAGCAAGTGGTAGACGTCCGCCAGATCGCTTTCGGACACCTCGGTCACGTAGGCGCCGCGCCGTACTTTCATGGTCACCAGCCCTTCCGCCGCCAGCACTTTGAGTGCTTCCCGCAACGGCGTGCGGCTGATGCCATAGGCCTCGGCAATCTTCAGCTCGTCAATCCAGCTGCCGGGCTCCAGCTCGCGTTTAAAAATCCGCTGACGCAACAGTTCAGCCACTTCTTCATAGAGTGCTCGCGGAGATAAAGAAAGTGCTGCCATGGCCGGAATTGTAAGCTTGAAATAATATTTTGAATCAATAATTATAAATAACGTAAACTACAATTCACTCACTGAAACATGTCCGGTCAGGCGCTGTCCGGGGCTGTTCGGTGTCAGATTGTTTCGATAAACTCATCGCGAACGGCAGACTTTATGACTTCCAAAAATTCAGAATTTCAGATCGCCAGCCTGGAGGCGTGGAACAAGGCGGCCGCTAAGTCCGCTCCAGGCGGCAAGGTCGAAGCCCTGAACTGGCAAACGCCGGACGGCATCACAGTCAAACCGCTTTACACCGCGGCTGATACCCAAGATCTGCCGTACGCCAACACTTTGCCAGGGTTCGAGCCGTACTTGCGTGGTCCGCAGGCCACCATGTTTGCCGTGCGACCGTGGACGATTCGCCAGTACGCCGGTTTTTCAACGGCCGAAGAATCCAATGCGTTCTACCGCAAGGCGTTGGCAGCGGGCGGGCAGGGCGTCAGCGTGGCGTTTGACCTGGCCACGCACCGTGGCTACGACTCGGATCACCCGCGTGTGACGGGTGACGTTGGCAAGGCCGGCGTGGCGATCGATTCAGTGGAAGACATGAAGATATTGTTCAACCAGATTCCGTTGGACAAGGTGAGCGTCTCCATGACCATGAATGGTGCCGTGCTGCCGGTGCTGGCGGGCTATGTAGTGGCGGCGGAAGAACAAGGTGTCGGTCAGGACCAGTTGTCGGGAACGATTCAGAACGATATTCTGAAAGAGTTCATGGTGCGTAACACCTACATCTACCCGCCCGCGCCCAGCATGCGCATCATCGGCGACATCATCGAGTACACGGCGAAAAACATGCCGAAGTTCAACTCGATTTCCATCAGCGGTTACCACATGCAGGAAGCTGGTGCCAATCAGGCGTTGGAATTGGCATTTACGCTGGCCGACGGCAAGGAGTATGTGAAAACGGCCATTGCCAAAGGCATGGATGTGGATGACTTTGCCGGGCGCCTGAGTTTCTTCTGGGCCATTGGCATGAACTTCTACCTGGAAGTGGCCAAGATGCGCGCCGCGCGGCTACTTTGGTGCCGCATTATGAAGGGGTTTAGCGCGAAAAATCCCAAGTCGCTGATGTTGCGCACTCACTGCCAGACCAGTGGCTGGAGCCTGACCGAGCAAGACCCCTACAACAATGTGGTGCGCACTACTATTGAAGCCATGGCTGCCGTGTTTGGCGGCACCCAGTCCTTGCATACCAACAGCTTTGATGAAGCCATTGCATTGCCTACCGAGTTCAGCTCGCGCATCGCCCGCAACACCCAGCTCATTATTCAGGAAGAGACCCACATCACCCATGTGATCGACCCCTGGGCTGGGTCCTACATGATGGAGAAACTCACGCAGGATATGGCGGATGCAGCGTGGAAAATCATCGAGGAGGTCGAAGCCATGGGCGGTATGACCAAGGCGGTCGACAGCGGTTGGGCCAAGCTGAAAATTGAAGCTGCCGCGGCTGACAAGCAGGCTCGCATCGACAGCGGCAAAGATGTCATCGTCGGTGTCAACAAATACAGGCTCAAGACCGAAGACGTGATTGACGCGCGCGACATCGACAATGTGGCGGTGCGTGATGGGCAGATCGAACGACTGAAAGTCATCAAGCAAAAACGTAATGCCGGACTCGTTGATGTCGCGCTGACGGCAATCACTTCTGCAGCAGAGTCGAATTCTGGCAATCTTCTGGAACTGGTGATCAAAGCGATGCGCCTGCGCGCCACTGTGGGTGAGGTGAGTGACGCGCTGGAAAAAGTTTACGGGCGCCACCGCGCCGACACACAAAAGGTGACCGGCGTGTATGCAACGGCTTATGACTCGGCCGAGGGCTGGGAAGCCCTCAAAACGGAAATCGATGGTTTTGCCCAAAAATACGGTCGCCGCCCGCGGGTGATGATCTCCAAACTGGGGCAGGACGGACATGACCGTGGCGCCAAAGTGGTTGCAACCGCTTTTGCTGACCTCGGCTTTGACGTGGATATCGGCCCGCTATTTCAGACACCCGAGGAATGCGCGCGACAAGCGATCGAGAATGATGTGCATGCGGTCGGTGTATCGACTCTGGCGGCCGGTCACAAGACCCTGGTGCCGGCCATCATTGCTGAACTGAAAATACAAGGTGCCGACGACATCATTGTCTTCGTCGGCGGTGTGGTTCCGCGGCAGGACTACGACTTCCTGTATGAAGCTGGCGTGAAGGGCATTTACGGCCCCGGAACACCGATCCCGGCCAGCGCCAAGGATGTGCTGGAGCAGATCAGGAAAGTGTTGAAAGCTTGAGCCCGGCCATGCTCACGCTTGCCCCTGTTGCGAACAGCGACTTCGACGAGATGGTGGACTTGCGCATTGAGGCACTGCGAGAAAGCCTGGAGCGCTTGGGGCGCTTTGATCCGGTTCGCGCACGCGAGCGACTCGCCAGCAGATTTGTACCCGAATACATGCTGCATATGGTGCTGGATAGTGAACGTATTGGTTTTATTACGCTGCGCCCGGACTGCGAGCAGGGGTCAATCTCTGTGCAACTCGATCACTTGTATGTTCGACCCGCTTTTCAGGGCCGGGGAATTGGCGCGTGGGCCCTGGATTGGGCCAAGTCGCGGGCAGTCCTTAAAAACTGCAGCATCACCTTGTCGGCTTTGAAACAAAGCGCCGCCAATCGCTTCTATCTTCGGCATGGCTTCATACAGGTGGGTGAAGGCGAATTTGACCTTGACTATTGTTGGTCCGGACCGAACGGAGTGCCGACGTGAGTGCGTACGAATCGATTGTTCATGGTTCGGTTTCCGGCCAACGCCGCGCCATTGCCAAGGCCATCACACTGCTCGAATCGACCCGCGCCGACCATCGTTTGCAGGCCGACGAACTCTTGACCTCGTTATTGCCGCACACCGGGAAGTCATTTCGTCTGGGTATCAGCGGCTCGCCGGGCGTCGGCAAGTCGACTTTTATCGAGGCGCTGGGCCTGTATCTGATAGCCCTTGGGCGCCGAGTGGCAGTGCTGACCATTGACCCATCTTCCACGGTCTCCGGTGGCTCTATTCTTGGCGACAAAACGCGCATGGAAAAGCTCTCGGTCCATGAAAGCGCGTACATCCGCCCCAGCCCCAGCGGTGGCACGTTGGGTGGGGTCGCTGATAAGACGCGGGAGGCCATGCTGGTCTGTGAAGCGGCCGGCTACGACGTGGTAATTGTCGAGACCGTCGGCGTCGGACAAAGCGAGACAGCGGTAGCTGGCATGACCGACATGTTTGTCCTCATGCAACTGCCCAACGCCGGCGATGATCTGCAGGCGATCAAGAAGGGTGTCATGGAACTGGCCGACCTGGTGGTGATCAACAAGGCCGACATCGACGCGGTAGCCGCCACCCGGGCGCAGGCCCAGATCGCGTCATCTTTACGCTTGCTCGGCTTGCATGGCAACCCTGAAAAGGCGCCCCATGATGAAAAGCTCTGGCACCCACAGGTGGTTCAACTCAGCGCACTGCTGGGGCAGGGCGTGGACAGATTTTGGGCCGCAGTGTTGCAATTCCAGCTATTGCAAACGCAAAACGGGAGAATGGCTGGTCGCCGACAGCAGCAGTCGCTTGCCTGGATGTGGGAACGCATTGATGCCGGATTGAAGCAGGTATTTCGGCAAAACCGGCAAGTGCGCGCGAACCTTGCCGGGTTGACCAGCGCAGTGGTGGCGGGGCAGATGCCGGCCTCTACTGCAGCCCGAAAATTGTTGAATGCGATGGATCCAGGATTTGGCTCTGGAACAACAGTGGCAGGTACGAAGATGATTCCCGGCTCTGACCCGGGATGAAAAAAACGGAGAAAACCAATATGCACGACATACTTAAACAACTTGAAGCCAAGCGCCAACTCGCACGCCTCGGTGGCGGTCAGAAGCGCATCGATGCACAACACAAAAAGGGCAAGCTCAGCGCCCGCGAGCGCATCGAATTGCTGCTTGATGAGGGCACGTTTGAAGAATGGGACATGTTTGTCGAACACCGCTGCGTCGACTTTGGCATGGAGGAAAACAAGATTCCAGGCGATGGCGTAGTTACCGGTTACGGCATGATCAATGGCCGCCTGGTCTTTGTGTTCAGCCAGGATTTCACCGTGTTTGGCGGCGCACTAAGCGAGGCGCATGCCGAAAAAATCTGCAAGGTGATGGACCAGGCCATGAAAGTCGGCGCGCCGGTGATTGGTTTGAACGATTCGGGCGGTGCGCGCATTCAGGAAGGTGTGGCCAGCTTGGGCGGCTATGCCGATGTGTTTCAGCGCAATGTGATGGCCAGCGGCGTAGTGCCGCAGATCAGCATGATCATGGGACCCTGTGCCGGTGGTGCGGTGTACAGCCCGGCCATGACCGACTTCATTTTTATGGTCAAAGACAGTTCTTACATGTTCGTCACCGGCCCGGAAGTGGTCAAGACTGTGACGCATGAAGATGTGACGGCCGAAGAACTGGGCGGCGCCATCAGTCACACCACCAAGAGCGGCGTGGCCGATCTGGCTTTTGAGAACGATGTGGAGGCGCTCTTGATGCTGCGCCGACTTTACAACTACCTGCCGCTCAACAACCGCGCAAAAGCGCCGGTGCGCCGTGGTGGTGACCCGGCCGATCGCATGGACATGAGCCTGGACACGCTGGTGCCCGACAATGCCAACAAGCCGTATGACATGAAGGAACTCATCGGCAAGACTTTGGACGATGGCGACTTTTTTGAGTTGCAACCCGAGTACGCTAAAAATATCCTGATCGGTTTTGGCCGCATGGAAGGTCAGACGGTTGGCATCGTGGCGAATCAACCGCTGGTGCTGGCTGGCTGTCTGGACATTAAGAGCTCGATAAAAGCAGCACGCTTTGTGCGCTTTTGCGATGCCTTCAACATCCCGGTCATTACTTTTGTGGATGTGCCTGGCTTTATGCCAGGTACTTCGCAAGAATACGGCGGCATCATCAAACACGGCGCCAAGCTGCTCTACGCTTACGCGGAGTGCACGGTGCCAAAGATCACGGTCATCACGCGCAAAGCCTACGGCGGTGCCTACGATGTGATGAGCTCCAAGCACTTGCGCGGCGATGTCAACTTTGCCTGGCCCAACGCCGAGATCGCCGTAATGGGTGCCAAGGGTGCAGTGGAAATTATTTTCCGGGAGGACAAGGGCGACCCGGCCAAACTGGCCGCTAAGGAAGCCGAATACAAAGCCCGCTTTGCCAACCCGTTTGTGGCCGGTGCCCGTGGCTTTATAGACGATGTGATCCTGCCGCACGAGACCCGAAAGCGTATCTGCCGCTCGCTGGTGATGCTGCGCGACAAGAAGCTTGAGAACCCGTGGCGCAAGCACGGCAACATTCCACTTTGAGGCTTGGCGCTTTTATGGTGCACTTCAGTGGTAACTTATTGGGCGTGCGATCGCGCTTGCCTCTAACGGGGTCAGGTTGTCTGGGTGATCTGCTCCGTGTCCCCCGGCCTTCGGCGTCCTCCTTTACCTGCGCAGAACACCCAGACGGCCTGATCCCGGCCACTTGGTATTCGAGTGCGAAAAACAAAGTCAGCACTACAACGCAGCAGGACGGGGGTGCCTGTCAAAGTGAGGTTAAGGAGGAGGCCAAAGGCCGGGGGACACGAACGGCGGCAGGTACCCCCGCCCTGCTGCGGGCCCAGGAATACACCTTGGAGCACCGTCAACAGGACAGACCCAATGCCACAACGAATTTCAATATTCGCTGACTGAATAACGTTAGGAAAGCACTATGTTTACAAAAATACTGATTGCAAACCGCGGCGAGATCGCTTGCCGTGTCATCAAGACGGCTAAAAAAATGGGCATCAAAACGGTGGCCGTGTATTCTGACGCTGACAAGGACGCGCGTCATGTCATGTTGGCCGATGAAGCCGTCAATATTGGTCCGCCACCAAGCCGAGAGAGCTATTTGCTGGCCGACAAAATTATTGCCGCCTGCAAGCAAACCGGCGCTCAGGCCTTGCATCCTGGTTATGGTTTTTTGAGCGAGAACGCAGCCTTTGCCAAGCGCGTCGAGGAAGAAGGCATCGTCTTTATCGGCCCCAAGCATTACTCCATGGCGGCCATGGGTGACAAGATTGAATCCAAAAAGCTTGCCGGCTCGGCTGGTGTCAACTGTATTCCCGGCGTCAACAGCGCGATTGAAACAGCAGAACGGGCAGTCGAAATCGCCCAGGGCATCGGCTACCCGGTCATGATCAAGGCCAGCGCGGGTGGCGGTGGCAAAGGCTTGCGCGTGGCCTTCAACGACAAGGAAGCTTTCGAAGGATTTACCAGTTGCCGCAATGAGGCGCGTAACAGTTTTGGCGATGACCGTGTGTTCGTAGAGAAGTATGTCGAGGAACCGCGTCATATCGAGATTCAGTTGATTGGCGATAGCCACGGTAACGTCGTCTACCTGAACGAGCGCGAGTGTTCGCTGCAACGCCGCCATCAAAAAGTGATCGAGGAAGCACCGTCGCCTTTCATCAGTGACGCCACCCGCAAGGCCATGGGCGAGCAGGCGGTCGCGCTGGCCAAAGCGGTGAAATACCAGAGTGCCGGTACGGTTGAGTTTGTCGTCGGCAAGGACCAGAGTTTTTACTTTCTGGAAATGAACACACGGCTGCAAGTGGAACATCCGGTGACCGAGTGCATCACCGGCCTGGACTTGGTGGAACTGATGATCCGCGTTGCCGCGGGCGAAAAGCTCCCCGTCACACAGGCGCAAGTCAAACGCGATGGCTGGGCCATGGAGTGCCGCATTAACGCTGAGGACCCGTTCCGCAACTTCCTGCCATCTACCGGTCGCCTGGTGCGTTTTCAGCCGCCGACTGAGACCATGTTTGCGTCCGACATCAGCCAGTGGCTGGGCGTTCGGGTTGACACCGGTGTGCAGGACGGAGGCGAGATACCGATGTATTACGACTCCATGATCTGCAAGCTGATCGTGCATGGCAAAGATCGGCTCGAAGCAATCGCCAAGATGCGTGAAGCGCTCAATGGCTTTGTGATTCGGGGCGTCAGCAGCAACATCCCGTTTCAGGCGGCGTTGCTGGCGCACCCCAAGTTTGTAGCGGGTGACTTCAACACCGGCTTCATTGCCGAGAACTACGCGAAGGGTTTCCGCGCCGAAGATGTGCCACATGACGACGCCGATCTGCTGACCGCGCTGGCTGCCTTTGTCAACCGCGTGTACCGCAACCGTGCCACCTTTATCAGTGGGCAGATGGAGGGCCACGAGTTGGCGGTAGGTGCTGAGTTTGTAGTGGTCACCCTGGGTTGGCAAGGCAAGACCACAGCAACGCCGGTAGCAGTCCGCGATTTTGAGGGTAAAACAGGCTCCAGCACAATCACTGTGGCAACCAAGCAATACAAGATATGCAGCGATTACCGTCTGGGTGAAATTCGTATCACTGGCACGTGCAATGGCCAACCATTCACCGCGCAGGTGGAACGTGGTGGCTTGGCAGGCAAGAACCCGCTGGCCATTCGTGTCTCGCACAACGGAGCGCAGATTGATGCAATGGTGCTTTCGAGCAGAGCTGCCCAACTGCTAACTCTGATGCCTTACAAGGCACCGCCGGACATGAGTCGCTTTGTGTTGTCCCCGATGCCGGGATTGCTGGTTGATGTGGCAGTGCAGCCCGGTCAAAAAGTGCAGGCTGGTGAGCGTGTTGCGGTGATTGAAGCGATGAAAATGGAAAATGTTCTCTTTGCGGTAGCCGATGGTGTGGTGGGCAAACTGCTGGCCAACAAAGGCGATAGTCTGACGGTCGATCAACCGATTATTGAGTTCGCCTAAAAATGAATCGCCCATTTAAAGTGCTGGGCATCCAGCAGATCGCTATTGGCGGCCCTGACAAGACCCGTTTACAAAAGCTTTGGGTTGATATGCTGGGGCTCGAAGTGACAGGCTCCTTCCGCAGCGAGCGCGAAAACGTCGATGAAGATATTTGCACCATGGGTAGCGGTCCGTTCAAAGTTGAAGTCGATTTGATGCAACCGCTGGATCCCGATAAAAAGCCCGCAGTACACACTACGCCGCTCAATCATGTAGGTCTGTGGATCGACGATCTGCCCAAGGCTGTGCAGTGGTTGTCGGCCAAGGGCGTGCGCTTTGCCCCCGGTGGCATACGCCAAGGTGCAGCCGGCTTTGACATCTGTTTTTTGCACCCCAAATCAAATGAGGAATTCCCGATCAGTGGGGAGGGGGTTTTGATTGAACTGGTGCAGGCACCGGCGCCGGTCGTTGCCGCATTTGACAGGCTTGCTGCAGGCATCTCTCATGCGTCCAAAATTTGAGGCGTAACGCGTTTGATTTAAGTCAACACCCATTCAAGGCTGCATCATCACGGGGTCGCCGTCGGTCTCTTTCGGCGCGCGCTGGCGTACACTCCCTCCACACTCAGGCGCTGTTGTGGTGCCGCAAAGTTTAGGAGACAGATTTGCAGCCAACCAACATTGCCAGTCCAAGCTATTTTCACAAAGTCGTTGATTGTCAATGGGCCTGTCCGGCTCATACCCCGGTACCCGAATACATCCGTCTTATCGGGCAGGGCCGCTATAGCGATGCCTACATGGTCAACTGGGTGTCCAACGTGTTTCCAGGCGTGTTGGGCCGCACCTGCGATCGACCATGCGAGCCAGCGTGTCGCCGCGGCCGCGTAGAGGAGAGCAATGGTGAGCACCCCGAGCCGGTGGCAATCTGTCGCCTCAAGCGAGTTGCAGCGGATCACAAGGAGGACGTCCGGAGTCGCATGCCAGCCGTGGCGCCGAAAAATGGCAAGCGGGTCGCCTGCATTGGAGCCGGGCCGGCTTCTTTGACGGTGGCGCGCGATCTGGCGCCGCTGGGTTATGAAGTGACCGTGTTTGACAGTGAGGCCAAGGCCGGTGGCTTTATTCGCAGCCAGATTCCGCGCTTTCGCCTGCCCGAGTCGGTGATTGATGAAGAGACCGGTTACATCCTCGACCTGGGTGTTGACTTTCGCAGTGGCCAGCGCATCGAGTCCATGCGCAAACTGCTGACGCAAGGCTATGACGCACTGTTTGTCGGCTGTGGTGCGCCGCGCGGGCGCGATCTTGAGGTCCCTGGACGCAGGGCTATCAGCGAAAACATCCACATCGGTATTGACTGGCTGGCGTCCGTGTCATTTGGTCACATTACCAATATTGGTCAGCGCGTCATTGTGCTGGGTGGTGGCAATACTGCGATGGATTGCTGTCGCTCGGCGCGTCGTTTGGGCGGCACCGATGTAAAAGTCATTGTGCGCAGCGGCTTTGAGGAGATGAAGGCATCACCCTGGGAAAAAGAGGACGCACAGCACGAGGGCATTCCAATTCTCAATTTCCATGTGCCCAAAGCCTTTGAGCATGTCAACGGCAAGCTCACTGGCATGAGCTTTGAGATCGTCAAAGCTGTTTATGACGACAAAGGCAGGCGCAGTCTGGTGCCAACCGGCGAGCCTGATGTCAGGGTTGAGTGCGATGTGGTTTTGATCGCAGTGGGCCAGGAGAACGCTTTTCCGTGGATCGAGAACGATATCGGTATCGAGTTCGACAAGTGGGGGCTGCCGGTGCTGGCACCGGACACCTTTCAGTCTACTTTGCCGCTGGTGTTTTTTGGCGGTGACGCCGCCTATGGCCCGAAGAACATCATCACCGCCGTGGCGCACGGCCACGAGGCAGCGGTTTCAATTGACCGTTTTCTGCACCGCGAGGATATTCACCGCCGGCCGGCGCCGATGACCAATCTGATGTCTGCCAAGATGGGCATTCATGAGTGGAGTTACGACAGTGCGGTATCGGCAGACGCCCGCTTCAAGGTGCCATGGGCCAAGGCCGAGGTCGCGCTGGCCAGTATCCGGGTCGAAGTGGAGTTGGGTTTTGACGCTGCCACGGCTTTCAAGGAAGCCAGTCGCTGCCTCAACTGCGACGTGCAGACCGTCTTCACCAAACACACCTGCATCGAATGCGACGCCTGTGTCGACATCTGTCCAATGGACTGCATTAGCTTCACCGCCAATGGTGAAGAGGCCGACTTGCGAGCGCGTTTGCAGGCGCCCGCCAGCAATCTGGCGCAAGACCTCTATGTATCGGGCGCTTTAAAGACGGGACGAGTGATGGTGAAAGACGAAGACGTTTGCCTGCACTGCGGCATGTGCGCCGAGCGCTGCCCAACTGGGGCCTGGGATATGCAGAAATTTTTGTTGAGTACGACCCAGGCCGGGCCCAAATGCCGTGATGGAAACGTAGTTCGCCGCGCGATGGAGGTCGTATGAAACGCATTGAAGCCATCAATGACTTTGTCATCAAGTTCGCCAACGTCAATGGTTCGGGCTCGGCCTCGGCTAATGAGTTGTTTGCCAAGGCCATCATGCGCATGGGCGTGCCGGTCAGCCCACGCAACATCTTTCCCAGCAACATTCAGGGCATGCCGACCTGGTACGAGGCGCGTATTTGCGAAAAAGGCTATGGCGGCAGGCGGGGTGGCGTCGACATGATGGTGGCCATGAACCCGCAGACCTGGGATGTCGATGTGGCGGAGATTCAAAGCGGTGGTTATCTTTTTTATGACAGCACGCGACCCATTCCGGAATCCCGCTTTCGCCGCGATATTGAGGTCATTGGCATACCGCTGACCGACATCAGCAATGCCGCCTATTCCGAGTCACGTCAGCGGCAGTTGTTTAAAAACATCATCTACGTCGGAGCCTTGTCGGTGCTGCTGGATGTCGAGGCCGAAGTATTTGAGAATCTTTTTGCCGAGCAGTACCGGGGCAAGGAGATGCTGCTTGATTCCAACGTGCGCGCCCTGTATTTGGGGCGTGATTATGTCAAGCAGCACTTGAGCGCACCGCTGGGGCTGCGTGTGCGTCGCGCTGACAAGGTAGGCGACCAGATATTCACCGATGGCAACAGTGCCGCGGCTCTCGGTTGTGTCTATGGCGGCGCCACCGTGGCGGCCTGGTACCCCATCACGCCGTCATCGTCGGTGCCGGAGGCGTTTCAGAAGTATTGCGACAAATACCGGATCGACGAGCGCACCGGACGCAGCAATGTCGCCATTGTGCAAGCCGAGGATGAGTTGGCGTCAATTGGCATGGTGGTGGGCGCAGGCTGGAATGGCGCGCGGGCGTTTACCGCCACTTCGGGTCCCGGCATCTCATTGATGTCGGAGTTCATTGGCCTGGCCTATTTCGCCGAAATACCGGTCACCATCATCAATGTGCAGCGCGGCGGCCCTTCTACTGGTATGCCGACGCGGACCCAACAATCCGATTTGCTGAGTTGCGCCTATGCATCGCATGGTGATACCAAGCACGTGATGCTGTTCCCGGAAGATCCGCATGAGTGTTTTGAACACGCGGCAGCCGCACTGGATCTGGCAGACCGCCTGCAAACGCCGATCTTTTTGATGACCGATCTGGACATCGGCATGAATCAGCGCCTATGCAAACCCTTTGTCTGGGACGATGCACGCGATTACGATCGGGGCAAGGTCATGACGGCGGAGGAACTCGAAGCTGGCAAGGATTTTGGCCGCTACAAGGATGTTGATGGCGACGGCATACCCTGGCGCACATTGCCTGGCACGCATCCAACCAAAGGCAGTTTTTTCACCCGTGGCACCACGCGTGACCCGTATGCGCGTTACTCCGAACGCGGACCGGATTACATCTACAACATGGAACGACTGTTGCGCAAGTTCCAGACCGCAGCCGATCTGGTGCCGCAGCCGGTGCTGCGCAAGGCGGCGCGACCGACCGCCGTTGGCGTGATTTATTTTGGTTCGACCAGTCCCGCCATGCAGGAGGCGCTGGATGTGATGACGGCTGACGGCATTGATGTCGATGCGCTGCGCTTGCGCGCGTTTCCGTTCCCGGCCTCGGTCGAGCGTTTCATCGCGGAGCACGACAAGGTATTTGTGGTTGAGCAAAACCGTGATGCCCAAATGCAGTCACTGCTGGTCAATGAATTGTCGATCGACCCGGCGCGACTGGTCAAAGTATTGCACTACGACGGCACGCCCATCACGGCACGCTTCATCACCCAATTCATCGAAGAAAACCTGCAACCGGCGTCGCGCTCGGCGCAGACAACTGCTTCGCTCAAGGAGGCTGCATGACCTACCTCGTCAAACCAAAACTGCATCACCCTTCGCTCGTCACTAACAAGGTCGGCTACACGCGGCGTGATTACGAAGGGCGCATCTCGACCCTTTGCGCCGGCTGTGGCCATGACTCGATCTCGGCAGCCATCATTCAGGCTTGTTGGGAACTCGACATCGAGCCGCACCGTGTGGCCAAGCTTTCAGGCATTGGTTGCAGTTCCAAGACACCGGACTACTTTTTGGGCGCCTCGCACGGTTTTAATACGGTGCATGGGCGCATGCCCTCGGTGCTGACCGGCGCCAATCTGGCGAACCGCGATCTGCTGTACCTGGGCGTTTCAGGCGACGGCGACTCGGCCTCCATCGGCCTGGGGCAATTCGCCAACGCCATGCGGCGTGGCGTGCGCATGGCCTACATTGTTGAGAACAATGGTGTTTATGGTCTGACCAAGGGACAGTTTTCTGCTACCGCTGACCGCGGTTCGAAAAGCAAGAAGGGCGTGATCAACAGCGACAGCCCGGTTGATCTGGTTGGGCTTGCACTTCAATTGGGCGCCACCTACGTTGCGCGCAGTTTCTCCGGTGACAAGGCGCAACTGGTGCCACTTATCAAGGGCGCGCTGGACCACGGTGGCGCTGCCTTCATAGATGTCATCAGCCCGTGTGTCACGTTCAATAACCACGGCGGCAGCACTAAAAGCTACGACTACGTGCGACAGCACAACGAAGCGGTCAGCCGCATCGACTTCATGCCGGCGCGCAGCGAGATTACCGCCGAGTACGCACCCGGTGATGTGATTGATGTGCAGCAGCATGACGGTTCAACCTTGCGCTTGCGCAAGTTGCACCAGGACTACGATCCGACCGATCGCTACGCCGCCTTGAGTTACATGAACGCGCACCAGGTGCGCGGTGAAGTTGTCACCGGGTTGCTTTATCTGGACCCGATTGCCACTGACTTGCACATGTCACTTAACACCAGCGATACGCCACTCAACAGCATGGGGGTCAAGCAACTTTGCCCAGGCTCGCGGGTACTGCAAAAAGTCAACGCCTCGTTACGCTAGGCGCTGCCAGCTGCAACTTTGAAACCGCGAATTTGAAAGGACTTTTTCATGCCTGAACGCACAGTTTTTCAATCCCTGACCCAACGTCACGTGGTGACCTTGCCGCGACATGCCAGCGTTTGGGAGGCAGCCTGTGTCATGACCAAGGCCAATTCCAGCAGCGTGCTGATCATTGACGCTTCCGGCAGCATGTTGGGAATTGTCACCGAGCGTGATTTGATGACGCGTGTATTGGCTAAAGCGCTCAATCCGCAGACCACACACGTGTCGGACGTCATGACCCCCAATCCGCAGACCGTGGGCCCGGATATGAAGGTCGCTGAAGCAGTTCTGATGATGATCGAGCGCGGTTTTCGGCATCTGCCCATTGTCTCGTCAGCGAACAAGACCCTGGGTGTTTTCTCGGTACGTGATGCGCTACCGCGCGAAATTGGTGATGCTGTCAGTCTGGCAGAATTCAATGATCAAGTGAACGATGCGCTTGGCTAGACAAAGGTCTCAATCAACTTCTTTAGCCTATGACACGCTGGGTCCGTGCATGCTTGACGGCGGCTTCAATGACCGCCCGTTTCTTGTCTGCGGGCGTGGCCTCAGTGAGCAGCGGGCGACGCGATAAATCAGTTGGCGTGGCAACTGATTTTCTCGCTGTTTCTGGATTGTTTTCATTGTTCTCTCGAACGCGCCGGTAACGATTAAGTTGATAGCGACCGCGCGCCAGTTTGGCGTCTGCTAGCGACCAGGCGGCCCAGCCACTTGCAGTGCCGCTTGCATTTTCAAGTTCAATGCAATCCACCGGGCAGACCGGTATGCACAGTTCGCAACCGGTGCAGTAGGCCTCGATCACGGTGTGCATCAACTGGTTGCTGCCGACGATGGCGTCGGTTGGGCAGGCCTTGATGCACAAGGTGCAACCGATACACCAGTTTTCGTCGATGAAAGCCATGCTGCGTGGGCCCTCGGTGCCATGCGCGGGGTTCAGTGCCACAACCGGCTGGCCGGTGAGGGCTGCCAGCCACTCTATTCCCTGCCTGCCACCAGGAGGGCACTGGTTGATGCCCGCTGCCCCCTGCTCAATCGCCAGCGCGTAGCCGGCGCAGTCCGCGTAGCCGCAGCGGGTGCATTGTGTTTGCGGCAGCAGCGCAAGCACCACGTCGGCCAGCGCAGGCATTATTTTCTTCGAACTGCTTTCTTTGCCACGGCTTTAGCTGCTGGTGCTGCGCGCTTGACCGGGGTTGCGACCGGTTTGGAAGCGGCAACAGAGTCCTTGACGGGCGTCTTGGCCGTTTGATGGCTGAGGATGAATGACTTGACCTGCGGATACACCACCTCGCGCCAGCGGCGACCGCTGAAGATGCCGTAGTGCCCGGCACCTTGCACTTCCATGTGTTTATGTTCTGTATCGGCAACGCCACTGCAGATACCGTGAACCGCCTCGGTCTGACCGGAGCCGGAAATATCGTCCAGTTCGCCTTCCACTGAAAACATGGCCGTGCTGGTGATGTCTTGCGGTCGAACACGCTCAATCTTGCCGTCAACGCCCTTAACGTCCCAAGTGCCGTTGACTAGACTGAAATCCTGAAATACCACCTTGATGGTGTCCAGGTAGTAGTCTGCATCCATGTCCAGCACGGCGTTATATTCATCATAGAACTTGCGATGCGCTTCGGCTTGCGAGTCATCGCCCTTGATCATGTGCTTGAAATACTCGTAATGGCTTTGGGCATGGTTGCTGGGGTTCATCGCTACAAAACCAGAATGCTGCAAAAACCCCGGGTAGACCCGCCGACCGGCCCCTGGAAAATTGCTGGGAACGCGGTAAATCACATTGTGTTCGAACCAGTTGTGACTCTTGCTCATGGCTAGATTGTTCACCGCCGTGGGTGATTTGCGAGCGTCAATAGGACCGCCCATCATGATCATACTCAAAGGTGTCGGCTCACCCCGGCTGGCCATCAGGGAGACAGCGGCCAGTACCGGTACCGTGGGTTGGCAGACGCTGACCACATGGCAATTGCCGTAAATGCCCTGCAAGTGACGAATGAACTCCTGCACGTAGTTGATATAGTCGTCCAGATGGAACTCGCCCTCGGACAGTGGAATGAGGCGGGCATTTTTCCAATCCGTGATGTAAACTTTGTGATCCGCCAGCATGCTCTTGACCGTGTCCCGCAGCAGAGTTGCATAGTGCCCCGACAGCGGTGCAACTATCAACACTGCCGGTTGACTCTTCAGTTTTTCCAGCGTGGCTGGATCATCACTAAAACGCTTGAAGCGGCGCAGTTCACAAAAAGGCTTGTTGATTTCAATACGTTCATGTATCGCTATGTCAATGCCATCTACATCGATCGTACGCAGGCCGAATTCCGGTTTTTCGTAGTCTTTGCCGAGGCGATGCATCAAGTCGTAACCGGCCGAAATTCGCTGCGCAAATGGGTTTTGACCGAGCAAGGACAGCGGGTTGCCATAGACCTTGGAGGCAGAATGAGCCAGGTCAGTAAATGGCTCCATCAGGGAACGTTGTGTTTCGTAGAGTTGGTAGAGCACGGTGAATTTACTTTCAGGAAATGTTGCAGTGCAATATAACAGTTCTAACCGAACTTTTGTTAGGAGGTAGGTACCAATATTCTTTCAAAATACCACATTCTTGCAAGCTTGCAGTCAGGAATTTCCCGACAGCGACTCATCTACATCGCTGCCATGCAGGAAAAAGAAATATTCACCCGACCAGACTAACGCTCATTTTCGCAGAGGATGTGGAGCGCCCAGCAGCAAATGACCGAGCCATGTCGCACTGACTGGTCGGGATCACTGCTCCTTTTGAAGGGACAGTGCTTACAGGAACAGCTCGGCGCGCTTGAGCAATTCCTCCAGGCCTGGCTCCTTCGGATTGCGCGGCTTTCCTGGGTGGATGATGGAAACTTGACAGCTCTCTGCCGCCTCCACCAATTGTGCGTAGGTGCCGGCATTGATGTCGGCAATAAAGGCCTGCTGGTTCGAGTCGTAGGAAAACAGCTTGTTGTTGAGGGTGGTGCACTCGTTGCAGGTGGAGCAACGTGGTGTCTCGATGTAAGCTTCGTCGGGTGATCTTTCTGGCTCTTGCTCCAGTGTCTCGCTGGCTGCCGCTGCTGCAGCGGCAGTGCCTGGCACGGCCGAAACCGGTGCGCTGACGCTGGTTGCCGCTTGCAATTCAGTTGCCTCTTGCATGCGCTCTTCCCAGGCTTTCTTTTCGCGCGCCAGCAGCTTCTCGGCGTGTGAATTGTGAACGCCACCGAGTTCCTGCAGGCTGTGCCACATTTCGCGGCAACGCCGTGCTTCCCTGATCATGCGCTCGTCAACGATGACCTTCTGCAGCACATTGTCGGGGTCGACCATCAGCAAGCTGGGTACCTTGTCCGGCAGGCCCTTGCGCTCGCGTGTCAGGCACTCGTCTACCGCAATCATGCTGCCATTCCACTTGTCCCGCGGGACGCGCGCCAAATGCCTGGCATAGCGCTGATCGCTGGCGACAAAATCGACCAGTGTGAAGGCAAGGTCTTCCGAGACACGCTGGTGCATCTCGTCTTCGTAGGCAAATGTCTGTATCGGCCAGTCCAGATCAACCTGGGAGTTGGCGTCAAGGTAAAAACGTGATGCCCAGTTGGGGCCGGCCGACGGGTCATAGGTGAACGCAGGAAAGGCGCGCGATTCCATCGCCGCCGCCGCCATCAGATACGGTGGCAGACCCGAGGCCTTGGCGCTGGCGCCAGAAAACACGCTGAACAGGGCCGGACCCCGGTAGGTCAAGCCGCGCAGCATGCGCTCACGGAAGCGGTACAGGTTGGAGCTGCTCGACTGCAAGACGTAAACTTCATTAAGGCCGATAGCCATGTTTGCAAGCTGCCGGCTGCGCATGCCGGCGGTCAGATTGCCTTCTCCGTTGGGCGCCTCTTCAAGGATGTCGTCGATCTGCAGCAAGACCTTGATCGGCAATCCCGAAGTAAGAATTTCCATCAGATGAGCGTGCTCAAGCGCCTGCATTTTCTCGGCGTTGACGCAAGCCAGATAGCCTGGAAAATGTGCCAGGTCCTGCGGATCAAGTCCGTTTGCACCAAACTGTTCGAACAAGGCGTCGTGCCTGGCTTCGCTGTATTGCCCTTCAATCTCGAGTCTGGCGACCGCAATCGCCTTCGCCAGTTCGATCAATTTGGGCATGCGTTGGCGAAACGCGGCCAGCGCATCGGCACAACTTTCGAACAGGAAAGGGTAGGGTTGCGCAGCACTGTTGTTGGCCGACGCGGCTTTTGAGGGAATGAATTGCTGCTCATTCAAAGTCAACAGCAACTCGCCAATGCGCTTGCGCCGACTGTCGGGAAAGGCGTCCTTGGGCAGCGCCTTGGAAAGCATGCGCGACATGGCGTCGAAGTCAAATGCGTCGCCAAAGCCGGTGCCTACCGATGCTTGCAAGTGTTTGGCGCTGCGCCCGGCGTCTGAGCGTTCATAGTCGGCTTTGAGGATGTCGGAGAGTTTCAGAACCAGCCGGTCAAGTTCCTTGCGGAATCCCTCGGCCTTTTGCCTTTGACCGACAGCCCACGCATGTTGCAGCAGACGCGAGGGCAGCGCCGCGTCGCAGTCGACTAGCGCACCGTTGATCTTGATGGCGGCGCGGGTACGGCGCAAACTGTCTTCGAATGATTTGTCCGCGGTCTTGTTAAGCCGAGTGGCAGCCTTGTCCCACAGTACAGAAAAAGAGTCGGTGGTGGCGCCGCTGGCAAGCGTCCGAATTTCCTGCTCCAGTCGCAGCGCATGCTTTCTGATACGTTCGCTGTCGCTGCCGCGCGCGACGCTGGCCAATGCGCTGTCAATGACGCCAGACAACGATTGCGCGAACTGAGCATCGGCACGACCATCTACCAGCAGCAACGGAAAGTCATAGCGAAGCTGGTTCAAATCCCGATAGCCGGCAAAAAGGGCCGGTCGCAGGCCCAGTGCATCGACCGCATCCAGCGCCTCGCTGGGACGCCTGCCGGTCAAGAAAAAAGCAATGTGTGCTTGAGTATCTGCTTCCATATTTTTAACTACCTGCCTTGTGTTCAGTTCCTTGCGGCCAGACCGTGTATTTGTCCAACTCGGCGTTCAGTCCGGTGCGCGTCAATTCGGGCGTGTGCAGCTTGTCCGACAAGCGCAGGTCTTCGTAGCAGGGAACGCTCGGATTACGGTACAAAATGCCGACTGGAATGTTTTCGTGACCGGAGGCGATTTCACGCGCCCGGTCGATGTTGGCCGGGTCATGCTGCAACTGGTTCTTGTAGATCCGGGACATGCCGGCGCTGGTTTGTAGGCCGTTCTCGTGATTCAGCAACTGCACACGATTCGGGTCGTTCAGCCAGGGGTCCAGTGACACCGGCAACCACTCCGGACAGCGCTGCACGATGCGAACGAAGGAAAGCCCCTTGTGATGGTAAGCCGCCTTCACAATGTCGTACAGAACCTCCGGTATCCAGTCAACCGCCTGAGCCACAAAGGAGACATTTTGCACACCCAGCGTCACGGTCAGTGGATTCAGAGCTTCAAGGTAACTGCCGCGCGGTGTGGTGTTGCTCTTGGTTCCGATCGGGGAGGTCGGTGACGCCTGCTTTTTGGTCAGGCCATAAATCTGGTTGTCGTGCAGGAACACGGTGATGTTCATGTTGTAACGGATGGCATGAATCCAGTGCGCTGCGCCAATGCTGCAGCAGTCGCCGTCGCCGGTGTTGACAAACACGGTCAGGTCGGGTCGGGCCATCTTGACGCCTTCGGCGACCGGCAGCGCACGGCCATGAATGCCATGGAAACCGTAGGTCTTCATGTAGTGCGGAAAGCGGCTCGAACAGCCGATGCCTGAGACAAACACGGTCTTTTCCGGCAGCAACGCCTCGTCCCGGCAAAGCCTTTGCACGGCAGTCAGAATGGCCATGTCACCGCAACCGGTGCACCAGCGCGGCACACCGGCCTGATAGTCTTCGAGTTCGAAGTGCTCGTCGCACATCTCCAGCAGACACTCCGTGGCGGACATCATGTTCATGGTGTTATCACCTTTCTTTACTTTTATTTTTGCAGTTGTTTCAACATCACGCGGCGGATCGTGCTGGGCTTGATTGGCTGACCCCTGACCTCGCTCCAGCAGTCGATATCGACCAGGTAGCGCGAGCGCAGCAGGATGGCAACCGACGAATAGCGGCGGTTGTTTTCGTCAATAATTTTGTCCTCGGGTCGGTCGCTCCAATTGCTCTCGATCGTCATGACCTTCTTGAAACCCTGCATGATTTCCTTGATCCCAGGCGGCAGCGGCTGCAGGAATTGCAGATGCAGCGACGAAATCCTGTAACCCTCGGCGCGTACCACTTCCACAGCTTCCTCGATGGCGCCTTTGGTACTGCCCCAGCCAATCACCAGCAGATCGCCCTGGGCAGCGCCGAACACGGTCGGTGGCTTGAGCGTTTTTTGCAGCGCGGCGAGTTTCAGGCTGCGAAAACGCAGCGTTTGCTCGTTGATGTCGGCATCATAGGCGACGTGGCTGTCGCGGTCATGCGCCAGCCCGGTCAGGGTGTGCATGCCGCCAGGTTGGCCTGGAATGAAGCGGCGTGCCAGACCCGTGGTGTCGTCCCAGTCATAGGGCTTGGCGCCCTGAGGCACCGGGCTCTGATCAACCGGCGGTGCCAGCCACGATTCATTGAACTGTGGGCGACGGAACGGTTGTTGCGAAGTCGCCAGACCGGAGTCGGTCAGGATCACCACCACCATATTGAAGGTTTCGGCAATTTTGCGCGCCGTCATGATGGAGTAAAAGCATTCCTCGATCGTGCCGGGTGCCATCACCACCTTGGGTGCATCGCCATGACTGCCAAAAATGGCGGTCATCAGGTCGCCCTGCTCCATCTTGGTTGGTTGACCGGTGCTAGGTCCGCCACGCATGACGTTGACGACGACCAGAGGAATCTCGCCCATGACGGCGAGGCCAATCGCTTCCTGTTTGAGGGAATAGCCTGGGCCTGACGTGATGGTGATAGTGCATTTGCCGGCGTAGGAAGCACCGATGGCAAAGGCGCAGGCAGCGATTTCGTCCTCGGCCTGGTGCACCATGCCGCCGACTTTTTCAAACACTTCCGACAGATAGTGTGATGCCGAAGTGGCTGGCGTGATCGGGTACATGGCGCAGATTTCCATGCCCGATCCGAGCACGCCAAGGGCCAGCGCGGTATTGCCGTTGACGACGATTTGCGGCTCGGTCGCGCGCGTTGCCGGGATCGTGTAGCAGAAATCAAGATTGGCGGCCGCCCACTTTTGCCCGGCTTCGAGCAGCATGATATTGGCGTCCACCACGCTCTGGTCCTTCTTGCCGAAAGCCAGCACGATTTGATCGATCGCGAGTTTCACTTCAAGGCTGTAGATGTAGCACAGCATGCCCAGCGCGAACATGTTCTTGCCGCGCTTGGCATCGGCCACCATGGTGCGGCACACCTGCTCCATCGGGATCTCGATGACCTTGTAACCGGCCGCCACCAGCCGGTCATGGGTCTCAACGTAGGACGCCACAATCTTCGGGTCGGTGTGCGTGCGCCACATGCTCTCCATCAGGATGATGCAGCCGGGCTTGAGTTCCTTGGCCCGCACCCGACCCAGCAGCACCTGTTCGTTGAAGGCTACGACCAGATCGGTTTCATCGCCGCCATTGGTGATGTAGCCCGATCCGATGCGAATGCGGC
>Ga0194060_10000103_pt1 | contig 58551 bp, 57 predicted proteins | sample SepL225m_MetaG_FD_163427 | JGI IMG/M metagenome (GOLD analysis project Ga0194060, IMG submission 163427) | Anoxic zone freshwater microbial communities from boreal shield lake in IISD Experimental Lakes Area, Ontario, Canada - Sep2016-L222-5m | ecosystem: Environmental > Aquatic > Freshwater >... | reverse complement strand
AGTGTGGATGATTGACTCGCTTGATAAAGAGGCAACACGTCTTGGCGTATCTCGTCAGTCAGTGATAAAAGTGTGGCTTGGCGAACGCCTGCAACAGCAGAAGGTATGAATTCTGAGTGTTTTCTGAAATCTATATTTGCTGGATACATGCAATCACTTTGATCACCGTGCCATGCGCCAATTTCCCCAAACATTCAGCTACCTGGTTTTTTTCTTGTTCCTCTCTTTGACCGCTTGCCAGAAAAGCGACAAGTCCGACGGCTACGGCAACTTTGAGGCCACAGAGATCATTGTCTCCTCCGAAGCGAACTGCAAGCTGGAGCTGCTTGATGTTGAAGAGGGGAGACGAAGGCTTTATCGGCGCTGATGGAGCAGGGAAGACAACCCTTTTCCGGATTCTCGCAATACTGCTGCTTCCCGACAAAGGGAAGGCAGTGAGGTGCTCGGTCGCCTCAGGGAGCAGGGGATGACCATTCTTGTCTCAACCCCCTACATGGATGAGGCCGAATATTGCGACCGCCTCTGTATCATGGTGGACGGGCGTGTGGCAGCGCTTGACCGACCGGAGGCGATGAAGCGCCATTTCGGGGTGGAGAGTATGAACGAGGTGTTTCTTCAGCTTGCACGACATCATAAAACGGAGTGAAGGAAATGCACAGCTTCAGAGGCTTTCTGCTCAAGGAGTTTTATCACATTTTTCGTGACCGCAGAACGGCGGCCATTCTTTTCGGGATGCCACTTATCCAGTTGCTCCTTTTTGGTTTCGCCATTCGCAACGAGATTCAGGAGGTCAATCTCGGAATATACGACCAGTCGCATGATGCTGTTACCCGGGAGATTACCGACAAGCTCGCCTCCTCGGGCTACTTTGTCATCACGAAAGAGCTGCATTCCACAAAAGAGATTGAGCAAGCTTTTGCGGAGGGGAGCATTGCCGAAGCTATTGTTTTCGAGCCAGGCTTTGCCTCGCGCATGATACGGGAGGGGAGGGCTAACGTCCAGGTGTTGACCGATGGCTCGAACCCCAACATATCGAAAATTATCACCGGCTATACCGCTTCGGTGTTGCAGGACTACCGGAACACGGCACTCAAAACGGCAGAGGTGGGCGTTGAGGCTGTGCCGCTGATGATGTTCAACCCTGAGCTCAAAAGTGTCAACCTTTTTGTGCCGGGTCTGATGGCGCTTATTCTCATGCTGGTCTCGGCGCTCCGGCCGGTGGAGATCATTATTGGCAAGGTGGTGCCTTACTTTCTGCTCTCCTTCGTCAACGTGGTGGCGCTCGCCTCCTTTGTCTTTGGTGTGCCCTGCCGGGGAAGTGTGATGCTCCTCATGTTTGAGTCGCTGCTCTTTATTGTAACAGCCCTTTCGCTTGGTATCTTTATCTCCACTATTACCAGCTCACAGCAGGTGGCCATGATGATTTCCCTTGCCGGGCTGCTGCTGCCGACCATCCTGCTTTCGGGCTTTATCTTTCCGGTGGCGAGTATGCCGTTGCCTCTGCGGATGATCAGCAATCTCATTCCGGCAAAATGGTATCTGATCATTGTCCGGGGGATTATGCTGAAGGGGACAAGCTTTGGATATATCTGAAAAGAAACACTGGTGCTTGCTGTGATGGCGACGGTGCTGATGGCAGCAAGTATCAAAAAGTTCAAAACAAGGCTTTAAGGGCGGTAAACAGGGGAGCGGGCTGATGCGTACGATATGGTTTCTGGTGCAGAAAGAGTTTCTGCAGATATTCCGCAACCGGGGCATGTTGCCGATCATCATTATTATACCCTTTATTCAACTGGTGATTCTCTCCAATGCGGCCACCTTCGATGTTAAACAGGTGCCGCTGCATCTGCAAGACAGGGATCGCTCGACGCTCTCGGAAAAGCTGGTGGAGCGATTCACCGCATCCGACTATTTTCGGCTGACAGGCCACTCTTTTTCCGATCGAGAGAGCATCGGAGAGTTGCTTGGCAGAAAGGCCGATCTTGCGCTTGTTATTCCTCACGATTTTGAGCGCGACCTCACCACAACCGGTCACGCCAAAGTACAACTGATGATCAACGCCGAAGATGGTTTTTCAGCAGGCGTTATTCAGGCCTATGCAAGTGAGATTATCGGAGCCTTTAATCGTGAGGAGCTGAAGAAATCAGGAGTTAACGCCTCGGTTCAGGCCCCTCCGGAGATTGGCATCATCTCTTCAGGGTGGTACAATCCTGAACTTGAGTACACCCACTACATGGTACCGGGTATCCTTGTCATTCTCGTCACCCTCATTGGTCTCTTTCTCTCCGGCATGAACGTGGTGCGTGAGCGGGAGATTGGCACCATCGACCAGATCAACGTCACCCCGATCAAACGCTACCAGTTCATCACCGGCAAGCTTGTCCCATTCTGGATTATTGGAGTTGCCGAAATGAGCATCGGTCTCTTGATTGCCCGACTCATCTTTCACGTTCCGATGCTCGGTGGTTACTGGCTTATCTATCTCGTTTCAGCGATCTTTATGCTTGTTGTGCTCGGTATGGGGCTTTTTATCTCCACCATCACCGAAACCCAGCAGCAGGCCATGTTTGTGGCGTGGTTCTTCATGGTCATTTTCACTCTGATGAGCGGCCTTTTTACTGCTATCGAAAGCATGCCTCATTGGGCACAAACCATGACCCTGCTCAACCCCGTCCGCCACTTCGTCGACATCATGCGTCGCGTTATGCTGAAAGGGTCAGGATTAATGGAGATCCGGGCACAGTTGCTATGCCTTGTAGGCTATGCCGTAGTGATGGTGACGCTGGCGGTGAAGCGGTATCGGAAGGTGGCGGTGTGAGGGGTGGTTGTACACAATTTCATTGATATTGTCCGGCATCAATTCTTTCAATGAAAAGGTGCTGCGGCGCAAAATTCCTACATGAAGTACACCAGCAAATGAGGATAATGATGATGTGCAGTAGAGCATTATCTGATTATCACCCATTCTCCCTCGCCCTCCTCAACACGACGCTGAACACTGACCCGTGGTTGAGGCGTGAGCGAACCTCGATGTCGCCTTTGTGGGCCAGAACAATATGCTTGACAATTGAGAGCCCGAGGCCGGTGCCACCGTGCTGGCGTGAACGTGCTTTGTCCACTCTATAAAAGCGCTCGAATATACGGCCGAGATTCTGTTTCGCTATGCCGATGCCGTTATCATCAATCTCCAACCGGACATCATCGTCACTTTTGAACGCTGTAACTCTGATTCTGCCATTGCTATGGTCTACATATTTGATAGCGTTGTCGAGAAGGTTGCGGATAACAATATCGAGATAACGGGCATCAGCATAAATGGGGGGAAGTTCCTCGGCTATCTTGATATCAAGCCTGATCTGTTTTTTCTCAAGAGAGGGCTGCAGCAGATCAACCGATTTCATAAGAACATCAGCAAGATCTACAGGTGCGAATTGGTAATCAATGTATCCAGACTCAATTTTGGAGAGGTCCAGCACGTCGTTGACGAGTGCCGTGAGCTGTTTGCTTGCCTGCAAGATAATATTCAGGAAAGGTGTGGCATGTTTTGGGTCGTCCAAGGCCCCTTCGAGCAGTGTTTCAGTGTAGCCACTGATGACTGTCAGCGGAGTACGGAGTTCGTGTGACACACTGGAGACAAAATCACTCCGTATTTTTTCGAGGTTGCGGAGCTTTGTGATATCGTTGAGAACAAAAACGCTCCCTTCAAATCGATTCTCTTTGGTGAGTGGCATGGAGCTGATCTGCATGATGCGTTCACCTTTAGTGGTCATCAGCGACATCTCCTCTTTACGTAAGATGATATGGGTTGAGTGAACCCTGGCAAAAAGCTCCTGAAGCTTGTTGTCCGAAAGTTGCCTGATCGGACGTGATTTGAACATGGCCCCTTCAATCCGGAACATTCTTGATGCTGCGGGATTGACCAGAGTAATATCACCAGAGGCATCGGTGACAATAATCGCTTCACGAATGCCCGAAAAAACGGCCTGGTACCACTCCTCACTGCGTCGCATTGTTGTTATCTCATCAGCCATCCTGGTAATGGTTCGTGCATAGGATCCAATTTCATCGTGACGGTGGAGGAGGGATGTGGCTCCTGAAAAATCACCATCTTTGTTGAGTTTAATTATTTTGGCAAGCGTACGGAGTGGGCGGGCAAGAAGAAAGCTTGCAAGAAAACCTGTAGAAATGGACAGTATGAGAGAAAGCAAGAGGCCCTGAGCGATCTCTTTATCAACTCCACCCTCAAACAGTTCAATATCATAGACCGGTTTACTGAATCGAAGGATAGCGCAGGGCTCAGGTACTCCAACCGGTACTGCCATATAGCGTGAATACTCTTGTGCTGTGTGGCTGAAACGGGTATTTTCTCCATATCCCTTTTCAAGTGCTGCTTTTACCTCGATTCTTTGAAGGTGGTTTTCAACAGTGGAAAGCTTATCCTTCGGAACCGAAGAGTCAGAGAGTACCCTACCATATAGATCAATCAGGGTAACCCGGATATCAAGTGTTCGTCCGATCTGCTTTATCCATGCATTGGTATTTGCCGTTGTTGTCCAACCCTCTGGCTGGTTTTGCAGTATCTGCTTGTTGAGCAGAAGATCGCGTTGAAGCTCATTTCTTGTTGCTGTGGAGACTATTTCTCTCAATGTATTGGTGATTGAGAAATAGCTGATCAGCAGGGCAAAAACAACAATCAATCCGGTAGCGATACCAAATCTGGAGGTGAGTTTAAGCTGCATGGTTGTCACCCGGCATTTCAAGAAGCGCTTTCACTTCATCCCAGAGGTTTCTGTAGGCTTTTGAGGCAGGGGAGTTTGGTAGAACGGCATTGAGTGGCGAACGGTAGATACCCATCTTTTCAACTTCGGAGTTGTAGGGAATCGTTTGGGAGAGAAAGCCGGGAGTATTGCGGAATTGGTCGAGAATGTCGCGATGCAGTTTTTTCTGTTTTTCGACCATGGAAAAAAATGGATGAATTTTCGAATTTTCGAGTTTGTTGGCTTCAAAAAACTCTTGCAACTGAGTGAAGGTGCGAATTGATAATGTTGTGGGAATCAATGGCACCAGAATAAGATCGGAGGCGGCAAAGACACTTTCAGAGAGCAGCGTCAGGTTTGGCGGGCAGTCAAGAAAGATAAACCGGTAGACATCACTCAGCTCTTCAAGGTTTTTTTTGAGTTTTTTTTGAGGTTTTTTCTCTTCGGCAAGTTCGATGTCGAGATTTCTGTATGAAAAGTCGGAGGGCAGCATATCAAGGTTTTCAAAATCGGTTGCCTTAATATTGTGGAATATCTTTTTGTTTCCCTTGAGAAATTTGTCGCTGTTAAACTTTTTGGATGCGGTAATCCTGAAATAGTAAGAACTTGCCCCCTGCGGATCAAGGTCACAAATCAAGGCTGGTGGCGAGAGCAGGGAAGAGAGATAGGAGAGGTTGACCGCCGCCGCAGTTTTGCCAACACCACCCTTGATGCTGTAAAGCGCTATTGTCTTCATATCAAGGTACAGGTTAATAGATCGTGAAAGAGTTGGCTTGTCTCTTTATGGTCAAATGAACTGAAGGTTTTATGAAACTTGAGGCGAGCCGCCTCCTGTTTCTGAAAAAGAGTTGTCATCAGTCCTCCGATTGAGGCTGCAAGTAACTTCTCTTCAGCCTTTGTTGCAAGTTCCTCTTGAAGAAAACGAAGTTGTACGCCAAAATCAACAAAGTCACCAAGATTTTCCTGCAACTCTTTTAGTTGGCGGATCACCGGCGTGATGGTCTCAGACGAAAAAATTGAGGAAAAAAATTCAAGGAGATAACGGAGTTTTTTGCAGTCAATACGGAGAACATGAAGCTCTTCATCAGTTGTTGCTCTGCTAATTTGACGACCATGGTGAATTACTTTTCTCCATGCTTTTTTGATACTCTCAACGGCAACATCTTTTGTTGAACAGAAAGCATTTGGGGCTTGTTCCACATCAGGTGGTGCTTCGTGATTGATGAATAGCTCCCACTCTTTCAGGGACGATTGATAGTCGCTGGACGACAGATAGTGGAAGAATTGTTTGTGCAGTGGTTGGCGGGATGCCGCAATGTTTCGGAAAAAAAGCTGCAGTGATGGCTGCAGAAACGGAGGCAGATAGTTGAAATAGCTCTCTTTCCTGAGAAGATAGACATCTCTGTCGCGTAATTCGTTTGTTCGTTTGCCAAGTTCTCTGAAGAGATTGAGGAAATAGATGGTGTTCCCTGCATCAAATACACCCTTGAGCTGCTTCATAACCGAACGTGTCCGGCGTATGGCTACACGATAATCGTGCAGAAACTCTGAATCAATATCCTTTATTATACCCTGCTCATTCATTCGCATGACTGAACAGGTAAATTGTAAAAGTTGCCTGGCGCTTGCGTGAATGGGTGCATGAGGATTGAGTGTGAACATGATTTTCGCCGAATAGCCCCTGACGTGATGTTCGGCTTCATGCATGATCAACAGAAAGTACTCCTTAAAATCAAGTGGCGTACTCTCTTCATCAAGGGTGGCTAACGATTGGGCAACATGAGCCGCATCCTCCTCATATCCCCTGAGAGGAGAGAGAGCAAATCGATGCAGAAATGCTCCCTGACTCTTTTTTTCAGTCAGACATAATGACTCAGAGGTCAGGGTGGCAATAGTTTTTTTATTATCGTCGAGAATACGGTACTCAAAACTGATGACATCCAGCATGCAAAGTCTTGAGAATGCTCTGAGAGTACTGCAAGATGTGAGCTCATCTTTGACGATTGACGGGGGAAGAGCATCAGCAAAGAAGGAGGATGAGTTCTTTGCAAATGGCGCAGAGGCTATCTGCTGACCAGTATTGAGGTCAACAAGAGAAAGCGTTTTGTTTTGTTTTACGATCGCCACTCTTTTTCCGAAAGCTTGCCACTCAAAGGTGTCATAAAACTCTCTTTGCTCTTTCGATGAGGAAACGGCTTCAAGTTTGAATCCGGAGAGAACTATTTGTTCAGACAGCTCTTCCAATGAAATGGTACGGTTCAATCTGAACGAGAGTGTTTTTGGGTTTGGAAGCATCTGTTTCCGGTGTCAGATTGACTTGTTCAACATGTTGATAATCTCCTCAGGGTGCCGAGCGAGAGCTTTTGCCCCGTATGCAAGAAGCTCGCTTTCAGGTCGGAATCCCCATAGTACTCCGAGGGGGAACATTCCGGCTCTTGCGGCAGTCTGCATATCTATGCCACTGTCTCCCACATAAAGGATTGAGGAGGGCGCTTCGCCAAGCAGGTCGGCAACAAGGAGAGCACCTGCCGGATCAGGTTTTTGAGCTATACCGCTGTGATGACCCATGACGACATCGAATGTCCACTCATTGAGTAACTCCTCAGCACAGAGGCGGGTAAAGTGATCGGCTTTGTTTGAGAGGATAGCCATTTTCAACCCTTGTTCGGTAATCGCGTCGAGTAGTGACTTGATTCCATTATAGGGGCGTGAATGGACGTTCCAGTTATCGGCGTAGTGCGCTAAAAACTCTGGAAGCAAGAGATTGATGGTCTCCTCGGTACCAACCCCGGCAGGAAGCGCTTTCCGTACCAGTTCAGTCATGCCTTGCCCAACCAGAAACTGACAATCACTGATCGTATGCACGGGATAACCGTGCTGCTCAAGTACGGTATTTAGCGTATTAAGAAGATCTTGCAGCGTATCAAGTAACGTCCCGTCCAAATCAAAAATAACAGCTTTGAAAGCCATAAGTTAGATAGATTAAGCAATGCATTGTGTTATTATGGGCCACAAAAAAAGCACCCTGTGCGTTTGGCCCAAGGTGCTCTCCGCGTTCAATAAAGGTACGCCTACTTCTTTGGTGCGATGGCCGATGATGCGCCCTGCAACACCTGCCCAATGGTGTTCGATGCACTTCCAACAAGGTCAATCGCCGTTTTCGCCAGAGGCTCTACAACTTGGCCAATAGCTTTGACACCGGTGCTCAACAAGTCAACCTGCTGCTGCGCCAACTTGCCAGCAGTATCAAAAAGTGCACTTACTGCCGTAGAAAGATCGGTGGTTTCGTTTGCCATGGATGTTATTATTTTAGGGTTATTGAAAAAATTTATCGCTTTAAAAACATATGTCAGTACTCAGTGTATACTATGCCGCCTTTTATACAAGAATTTAATAAAATAAAGTTGTAGAAACCAACAGAAACTCTGCGTTGGAGATGATTCATTATGCAGTTTGCACTAAATGTTTCAAACTTGTAACTGATATGCTTTTGTTTTCTATGATGAAAGCTGATAGATTAGGCTTCTCTAAAATTATACAGAGAGTAAAAATATTGGTACGCAGTAATTATCAGTAAAGAAATCATTAACGATTATGGCTGGAGAGAGTGTAGGTGAGAGCAACCGGTCGAATGTTTTTGTGGTCAGCGCCCGGAAGCGGACCGTGCAGAAGGTTGCCAAAATAGCCGGGGAGTCTGTACTCTTTTCCGTTGCTGCTTTTGTTGCCGTCATTGTTCTGTTTATCTTTTATTTCGTGACGCGTGATGCAGTGCCCTTTTTCCAACTTCGAGGTTTCAGTGAATTTTTTACCAGCTCGAACTGGTATCCGGCTGATGAACCGGGGGAGTTTGGTGCCCTTGCTATAATTTATGGTAGTCTGATGGTAACGCTTGGATCAGCCATTATCGCTGTGCCCATGGGCGTTGCTGCGGCAATATGCCTGAGTGATATCCTCCCCTTTTCTGTAAGACAGTATGCCAAACCAGTCATTGAAATGCTTGCCGCAATTCCCTCGGTTGCCTTCGGCTTCTTTGCGCTTGTTGTATTGGCACCACTTATGCAGAACAGTGGTGGCCCCATGCTTATGTGGGCCTGGTGGATTCTTGTTTCGCCATTTCTGCTTCTTGCCGTCATTGTTGGCTCTGATCTTTTGACGGCATCCATCAAAGATGAAAAACGCCGCCATCAACTCTATGTGCTCTTGCTGATTCTTTTTGGTCTGATTGCTGTTGTTCTGTTGTTCAAGGTTGGTTCTGTGCTTAACGGCATCCAGATTCTTACCGGAACAAATGCTCTTAATGTCTCTATTATTCTCAGCTTCATGGCTCTTCCAACGATTGTCAGTGTCTCTGAAGATGCCCTTCAGGCTGTTGGACGTGACATTCGTGAGGGGAGTTACGCCTTGGGGGCGACAAGGGCTGAAACAATTATCAAAACGATTCTTCCGGCGGCAAGCAGTGGCATTCTTGCGGCGGTTATTCTCGGAGTGATGCGAGCTCTTGGAGAGACGATGGTGGTCTGGATGGCATCGGGCAACTCTTCCCATATTCCTGAGCCATGGTTCAACTATCTTGAGGCTATTCGTACCCTGACAGCAACAATTGCTGGTGATATGGGTGAAGCTGATCAGGTTACCGGATCTGCCCGTTTTCATGTTCTTTTCGCAATGGGTCTTCTGTTGCTGATTATCAGCTTTATCAGTAATCTGGTGAGTGAGAGAATTGTTGTTCGTCAGCGAAAAATACTCTCAGGACAGTAATATGTTTTTCCATTAAACCTTTTGTTTATGAATATTGGTACAAGGAAAATACTTGATCGTTCATTTACCGCTGTTGGTATAGGCTCAATCATTGTTATGGCATTGGCCCTCATGATTGTTGTTGTGCCAATTGTCTCAAATGGTATAGGTGCCATATTTTTTACGGGCACGATTGAACACCGCAAGATGTTACACAATGAATTCCAGAGGGGTAATATCCAAAATCTTGCAAGCGAGGTTGCTTCATCAGACAGATATCGTGCGAGGCTCTACGAGATGCTCACCACCTTTGAAGGTGAACTTGAGACAATGGTGCCAGAAAAAAAGAGGGAGTACAAGTCACAATATTCACAGGTAAGAACAGCTCTTCAGGCTCTGTTAGGTCCACTGCCTGGTGAGACAATCCCAATGCTGACCAGGTTTAAATATGGCCAGACCCGGTGGGAGAAGGCGGAGGAGAGGTTGCATGAATTGCTTTATGAGTCAAAATGGGATAACTCAGATGCAGATGTTATGGGTAAAGAGTACTTTGTGAGTCGAGCGAAAGCTTTTGAAGGCACCTCGCTTGCCCCAATTTTTCCCTACGTAAAAACTAATATCAGGAAGATGCTTCTTCCCGAGTTTACTCTCTATTGGGGTTTTATTACTGACAGTTCGGTTGATTCGCACTTTTTTGGCGGTATCTGGCCGGAAATTAAGGGAACTTTTTTTCTTGCCATAGGGGCAATGCTTTTTGCTTTTCCACTTGGTGTTATTGCTGCTATCTATTTTACAGAATATGCCAAGCCAGGGTTTTTTAACAGCATGCTCCGCAGTGCCAACAGTACTCTGGCAGGGGTGCCAAGCATTGTTTTTGGTATGTTTGGTCTGGCCTTTTTTATCAACACGCTGAAGGTCTCTGAATCAAAAAGTGTGATTGCCGGTTCACTGACGCTGGCGATCATGATTTTGCCGACCATTATACGGGCAGCCGAAGAGGCAATTCTGGCTGTTCCTAAAACGTACAAGGAGGCATCGCTTGGTCTTGGTTCCACGAAATGGAATACTATTGCGACAGTTATTATTCCGGCAGCGCTACCTGGCATTATCACTGGAGGAGTAATAAGTCTTGGCAGGGCAGCAGGTGAAACAGCTCCGATTATCTTTACTGCGGCAGTCAGTGTTGGCTCAGCTATAGGTCTTGCTGATGTTTTTTCGTCGCCGACCCCAGCCCTCTCCTGGAACATCTATAACCTGGCCAGTGAGCATGAGGCCGCAGCTCAAATCCGTCATGTCCAGTACGGTATGGTGCTTGCGCTGGTCACTATTGTACTGTTATTGAACCTTTCCGCAATAGTACTTCGGGCTCGGATATCAAATAAATTGAAAGGCTAAGAACCAATAATTATTTATGACAATTGATGTAATGACAACTTCAGAGAGTGCGTCAGCAAAGAAAGCAACAAGAGATATCTATCTTCCTCCTGAACGAAAAATTGTGGCAGGTGGGGGAACTGCTCATATTGTGGCCAAGAATTTTTCTATCTATTACAGTGAATTTGAAGCGGTCAAAAAGGTCAGTGCGGATATTCTTTCGAAGTATGTGACGGCCATTATCGGGCCCAGTGGATGCGGAAAAAGCACCTTTTTGCGTGCAATTAATCGAATGAACGACCTTATTCCGAGTTGTCATACTTCCGGTTCACTCCTGTTTGATGGTGAGGACATTTACGGTAAATATACTGATGAAGTGTTGCTTCGCAAGAAGGTGGGGATGGTATTCCAGAAACCAAACCCTTTTCCAAAATCAATTTTTGACAATATCGCTTACGGCCCTCGTCTGCATGGCGTTAGCGATAAGAAAAAGCTTATGGAGATTGTCGAGCGAAGCCTCAGAAAAGCTGCAATATGGGATGAGGTGTGCGACCGTCTCGACAAGAATGCGCTCGGGCTGAGCGGAGGGCAGCAACAGCGAATCTGTGTTGCCCGAACTCTTGCGGTTGAACCTGAGGTGCTGCTGCTTGACGAACCAACCTCCGCGCTTGATCCCAAAGCTACGGCTAAAATTGAGGATCTGATTCAGGAGCTGCGCGGGAGTTACACAATAATGATTGTTACACACAATATGCAGCAGGCATCCAGAGTCTCTGATTCTACCATGTTTTTTTATGAAGGTGTTCTTGTTGAACATGCACTAACGGCGCAGCTCTTTACCAATCCAAAAGATCCGATGACTGAAGATTATATCACCGGAAGATTCAGCTAACATATTACAGTTCAGAATAATGTCATCACGCCCTGTCCATGAGCTTATTAAAGAACTTTCTCTGGTTCTTGTCCAGATCTCCGACAAAGTAGTTGGGAACTTGTATAATGCCCTTAATGCGGTTAAACATCAGGATGAACAGGGCGCACGCCAGATCAGACTCGTTGATCGTGAAATAGATGTTGCAGAGGTGACCCTTGAAGAGCGCTGTCTGGCGTTTCTTGCTCTTCAGCAGCCGGTTGCAAGAGATCTGCGAACCATTGTCACGATTATCAAAATAAACGACGATCTTGAACGTATTGGCGATCTTGCTGTTCATATCATTGACCGTATGCCTGAAATCAGTCCTTCGATGCTCGAATCTTTCTCTTTTGAGGAGATGGGTATGCAGGCGGGTGATATGGTAAAGAAATCAATTAAGGCATTTATTTCTAAAGATCGGATTCTTGCCGATGAGGTGTGTGCTCTTGATGAGGAGATTGATGTGATGCACCGCTTTGTATTCAAAAAGGTGACAACTTTAATGAAAAGCCCAACCTCTGATGTTGACCAGCTTATCGCTGTATTGAGCATCTCCAGATATATCGAAAGGATGGCTGACCACGCTTCAAGAATAGCGCAGGAGGTTATCTATCTGGTTACAGGAGAAATTGTTCGTCATAATGGAGGCTTTTATGAAAAGCTGATTCAGTCACTCAATATGGATAATTCATAAGAGTTCAAGGTCAAAGTTATATATAGATATCAAAAGGTTATTTGAAATAAAAAGTGAAAAATCGTGATTAATTTTAATAAAAATATACTAATTATTGGATTTGGCTCCGTATCCCGGTGTACCGTTCCTGTTCTTTTTAAACACATTAACGTCGATTATACTCATGTCACAATTATGGATTTTGAGGATATTCGTGAAAAAGTATCACCGTGGACGGCATTGGGTGTTCAATATGTTAATCATCAAATAACCCTGGATAATCTAGCAAAAACCCTTGCCGCTTATGTTGCAGAGGGCGACTTGATCATAGATTTAGCCTGGAATATTGACTGTTGCGAGATTCTCCAATGGTGTCATGATCATGATGTCCTCTATATAAATACCTCGGTAGAGGTGTGGGATCCTTATGAAGGGGCTGTGAAACAGCATCCTACCGAAAGAACTCTCTACTGGCGGCATATGAACATCCGCCGCATGACTTCAAAATGGCAAAAAAAAGGTGTAACCGCTGTGCTGGAGCATGGTGCCAATCCCGGATTGATATCGCATTTTACCAAAGAAGGGTTGCTTGACATTGCCAATGCAGTCATTGCCCAAAACAAGGTCAGCCACGATCAAGCCCAAATTATTAAAGAGCTGGCTGAAAAAAGAATTTTCAATGAACTGGCTATGGAGCTTGGCGTAAAAGTGATTCACTGCTCTGAAAGGGATACTCAAATTTCGGATGTTCCAAAACAGGTTGACGAGTTTGTCAATACCTGGAGTGTCGAGGGATTCCGGGAAGAGGGTATGACAACTGCAGAAATGGGTTGGGGAACACATGAAAAAGAGCTTCCAAAATTTGCCTTTACCCATCTGGAAGGACCGCAAAACCAGATTTGTCTTGCCAGAATGGGAATGAATACCTGGGTGCACTCATGGGTGCCTGATTATAATATCAATGGCATGGTCGTCCGCCATGGCGAAGCTTTTACGATTTCCGAATATCTCTCTGTCTATAAAGAGGGACAAGCTATTTACCGCCCAACTGTTCATTACGCCTATTGTCCGAGTGATGCCGCCATTATTTCTCTTCATGAGTTGCGTGGTTATGATTACCGTCTTCAGCCCAACTTCAGGATTATGAATGATGAAATCATCAAGGGTTCGGATATTCTTGGTGCATTATTGATGGGGCATGCTTTTAATTCTTGGTGGACAGGCTCCAACCTGAGCATAGAGCAATCCAGAGCACTGGTACCTCATCAGAATGCGACCACGGTGCAGGTGGCAATATCCGTAGTTGCTGCCTGTGTGTGGATGATAGAAAATCCTGAAAGGGGTGTTGTTGTACCAGATGATATCGATCACGAGTATATTCTCGGAATTGCAAAACCCTGGCTTGGCAACTTCATATCAAAAGCTTCCGATTGGACACCTTTAAAAACCAATACTAACCATTTTCCAGACTTTAACATCCTTGATATTGACGAAACGGATCCCTGGCAGTTCAAGAACTTTCTTATTCCCGAAACCAATTTGTCCAATTTAACCAATATAAAAAAGACAGGCCTGATGGTAGTTGAAAATTTAAAACAGTTGGCTTTGGAGCATGGCACACCTTTGTTTGTAGTAGACCACGACGTTTTGCGTGCCAATTACCGTGAGTTTAAGCAGCATCTTCCAAGGGTTCAGGCATATTTCGCTGTTAAAGCAAACTCAGCCAAAGAAATCGTTAAAACCTTCTATGATACTGGTGCAAGCTTTGACGTTGCATCAATGCCGGAGTTTCTTACTGTTTATGAAAATATTAAAAGCCTGACCCCTGAAGAACAACAGAATTTTATCTGGGATAAAATCATCTATGCAAATCCGATAAAGCCAATACCCACGTTAAAAGAGCTCGACCAGTATAAACCGCTGGTCACTTTTGATAATGAAGATGAAATAGCGAAAATCGCCACTTATGCACCGAACGCAGGCCTTGTTTTACGAATAAAAGTACCTAATACGGGAGCGATGGTAGAGCTCTCTTCCAAATTTGGAGCAGATCCTGGGGAAGCAGTTGATCTCATCGAAAAAGCGTTTAAGAGAGGGCTGGTGGTCGAGGGTTTAAGCTTCCATGTCGGCAGTCAATGCACAAATTTCCAGAATTATGTTCAAGCCCTTAATCTGGCATCTAATATTTTCAGGGAGTCGCGGGAAAGAGGGTACAAAGAGTTGAAAATTCTTGATATTGGCGGCGGTTTTCCCGCTCCCTACGACAAAAGTGACAAACCTTTTGCGGAGCTTGCCGTCATGCTCAACTCCGAATTTGACCGCCTTTTCCCGCCCGACATTGAAATCATAGCCGAACCTGGAAGATTTTTGGTGGCAACTGCCGCTTGGGTCGTAATGGAGATTATTGGTTCCGCTAATCGTGAAGGTAAAAAATGTTATTATGTAAACGACGGAGTTTATCATACCTTTTCAGGGATTATCTTTGATCACTGCCAATATTCTATCAAATCCTTCAAAGAGGGCAATGAGAATATGTGTGCGGTTTATGGCCCAACCTGCGATGCTCTCGACACCATCACGATGGCCAATCTCTTGCCCATAGACCTTTCAATAGGGGATTTACTCTACAGTGAAAATATTGGAGCCTATAGTCACGCGTCATCAACTCACTTTAACGGTTTTCCGCCAGCAAAGGTTTTGCATATCAATAGATAGTTATTATTTATGCTGGTCGTGAGCCGATAATTCTAAACTCGTTATAGACGATTGATCATGTCCATAAATATTCAATCATAATATTCTGATATGAGTATCTCGTTTATAATGGCCCGAAAGTCCTGCTTTTTGGTCATTATGAATCATTGAGGTTAAAGTGTGATGGTGCAAGGGGATTCAAGGAATATCTACAGAGTTTTTGTTTTTTTCTTGCATTTAACCTTGCATCTCTGCTAAATTAGGGTCACCTTGTATTTTTAAAACATAAGTATGGTGTTTGAACCCTATATGGCTACATTGTTAGGAAAACTTTTCGGCGATGCACCGAAGACCACTGAAACCCCGCAAGCTTTTACCATCAAAATTGATCCTGTCAAGTTCTCACTCTCTACGAAACCCCAGGGTACCGTTTTCGTGCAGCTTGAATCACTCAAGCAGAAGCTCACAAAACTCTCATCCAATGTTGAAAATAACCTGATGCTCAGCATCCGGGCCTCAACAAAGGGAAATGTTGAGCTTGCATCATCCGCCTTCAAATTTGATGAGGCCTATATCCGAAAAGGAAAATTTGAGGTTGAGTATCTAACTCTTGCGTACTCCTCTTTTCAGAATCTTGGCGCGGAGGATCTCAAGGCAATCAAATATGCCAGGATGATTCTCAAAGATCTTGAAAGACTGGCTCAGTTGGCGCTCAATATTGCCGATAAGGCTGAGTATGTGCGGTTTGCAAATATTGAAGATCTGCACAAGGACGAGTATGGCCTGAAGCCTATGGGCGATATAACGGCAGAAATGATCAAGAAATCGGTTGAAGCCTATGTGAGCAGCAACTCGAAACACGCCAGTGAAACCCTGGTGATGATGACTGAAATCCAGACTCTTTATGATGCCGCTGTTGCAAAGATCAAATCATCAGTCAACGATCAGAATATTACCAACCTTACCGGTATACTTTCCATTGTTGAGCATGTAAAGGCTTCAGCGGATATTTCCTGTTCTATTGCCAGTAATTTCTGCTGAAGCGAATAAAGATAACCCACACGATGACCGGATGGATTACAAAAAAGAAATTTTTATCAGTTTCTCTCTTGATCGTGCTTGCCGTGGTTTTTGGGGGATTGGCGAATCGCAGCCAAAAGTCAAAAACAACTGAGGCTGTCAGTTCAAAGGGTATTGATCGTATTCCGGTCTCGGTTGCCCAGGTTTCGAAAGCCTCTGTTCGCGACAGTTTCAGCATTGTCGGTACTGTAGAAGCCTTCAGGGAAGCTGACATCTTTTCTGAATCCGGGGGTATCGTTCGTCGGGTCTCTGCTGAGCCTGGAATGCACAAAAGAGCTGGAGATCTCTTGTTTCTCCTTGATAATGAGCTTGCCACTGTTCGTCAGAAAAAGGCGGAACTCTACTATCGCCAGAAAAAAAAGGATGTGGAGCGCTACAAAAATCTGTATAACGAAGGCGCTGTACCACTCTCTGCTTATGAAGCCGTACAGTTACAGAGTGAAGAGGCTTTGGCTGAGTTTTCGGTAGCCAGTCGCAAGAACAATGATGCCAGGGTGACGATGCCATTTGCCGGAGTTGTAACGTCACGCTTTGTGGAGCTGGGTGAGCTGGTTCGTGAAGGGATGAAAGTTGCCCATATTGTCGATTTGACCAATGTTAAAATCATTCTCTTTGTCCCTGAAAGAGAGATTATGAGATTTGTAGAGGGATCGATGCTCAAGGTGGCCAGCGATCTGTTTCCCGGGCAATTTTTTACTGGCAAGGTGAGTTCGGTGAGTGATAAATCGGGCCGTGATCATACCTGCAGGGTTGAGGTCGTGTTGCAGAATGGTGGCACAACAGGCTTCCGATCGGGGATGTTTGCAAGAGTTCTCTCTGCCGGAAAAGATGACCGCCTTGCTGTTATGGTTCCGCGGGTAGCGCTTGTTTCCGGGATAAGAAAACCTGAACTCTTTATTGTTCGTAACGGTAAAGCTTTTTTGAAACCATTTGTTGCTGGCCGGGAGATACATAAAGATCTTGAGGTGCTGGGAGGAGTTGCTCCGGGCGACAGTGTGGTGATAAGTGGCCAAAATGAGCTTTATGATGGAGCTGCTATTGTTGTGATCGACCAGAAAAAGAGTTCAGGAACACCATGACGCTCACTGAGCTCGCCATAAAACGGCCAACACTTATTGTGGTGCTGTTTACTGTGCTGGGAATTCTTGGCCTCTTCAGCTATCAGCAGTTGCAGTATGAGCTGCTTCCCAAGATGACACCCCCTGTGGTTACCGTCTCCGTTGTCTATCCGGGCGCTTCGCCGGGTGAGGTTGAAACATCTCTGACCAAGCCGGTTGAAGAGGCCGTTTCGGCAATTGAAAAAATAGTATCAATTACCTCCACATCAACCGAAGGGTTATCTGTTGTCTCTCTTGAGTTTTCCAATTCAGCAAATATTGAGAAGGCGCTGCAGGATACCCAGCGCAAAATCAATGAGGTTGGCGACAGATTTCCCTCAGATGCAAAGGCTCCGGTTATTACCCGTTTTGCCCTTGATGAGGTTCCTGTGCTTCGCATTGGAGCAACATCATCGCTGCCTGATGCGAATTTTTACCAGATGCTCAAGGATAATGTCAAGCCCATTCTGTCAAGTGTGGATGGGGTAGGGCAAGTCTATCTTCTTGGCGGGCGTGAGCGCGAAATCAGGGTCAATATCGATCTCGCAAAACTTCAGGGATACGGTTTGACAGTGCCTGATCTGCTCAAAGAGGTTGGGAAGGCCAATCTTGATTTTCCTACCGGAAAAATTGATGATAGTGACCAGCAGTTTGTGGTCAGACTTGCTGGCAAGTTTGCCACTCTTGAGGAGCTGAAAAATCTTGCTCTGCGTTCAACAGTTTCCGGTACCGTTGCACTTCGGGATGTTGCAGAGGTGGAGGATGGATTCAAGGAGATAACAACCCTTACAAGGCTGAATGGGCGGAGTGCAGTGGGCATTATGGTCATGAAACAGAGTGATGCCAATACTGTTGATGTTAGCCGGTTAACGCGGGTTGCGCTTTCAAAGCTTGAAAAGCTTTACAGCAACAGCAATATCCGCTTTGATATTGCCCAGGACGCATCAACCTTTACCCTTGATGCCGTCACAGCAGTACAGCACGACCTTGTTCTTGCTATAGGTCTCGTTGCGCTTGTCATGTTGCTTTTTCTGCATAGTCTGCGAAACTCTCTTATTGTGCTTGTCTCTATTCCAACCTCGCTTGTCACCACATTTATTGGAATGTATCTGTTCGGGTTTTCCCTGAACCTCATGACACTGCTCTCCCTTTCGCTGGTGGTGGGTATTTTGGTCGACGACTCCATTGTGGTGCTTGAAAATATCTATCGTCATCTAGAACGAGGAGAGGAGCCCCGGTTGGCCGCGCTTACAGGCAGAAATGAGATCGGTTTTACGGCACTATCCATTACCCTGGTTGATGTGGTGGTCTTTCTTCCACTTTCACTGGTGAGTGGTATCGTTGGTAATATACTGCGAGAGTTTTCTGTTGTGATGGTTCTTTCGACGCTTGTCAGCCTCATTGTCTCTTTTACTTTGACTCCGCTTCTTGCATCACGCTTTTCCAAAGTTGAGCATTTTTCCGGTAAAAATTTAGTCGAAAAATTTGCACTCTCTTTTGAGCACAACTTTCTTCGAATGCGTCATGGGTATATCACTCTTCTTCACTGGAGTCTCGGTAACCCCAAGAAAGTATTTTTTACCGCCATGCTGCTGCTGGTACTCTCTTTTCTTCTGCCAATTTTAGGTTTTATCGGTGGTGAGTTTATCTCCGTCTCTGACCGGGGCGAGTTTGCTGTAAAACTTGAGCTTGAGCCCGGCACCCCACTTGCGGAGACCAATCGGTTGACAAGAGCTGTTGAACGTCGTCTTCGGTCAATGCCGGAGGTAAGGAAAGTAATGGTTAATGTTGGTTCTTCAAGTGAAGGCTTTTTCAACCAGAGTGCAGACAATGTTTCTGAGGTGAATGTCAGGCTCTCCCCTAAGGAGGAGAGGGTACGCTCAACCGATGCCGTAATGGGGGCGGTTCGGGAAAATCTTGTTGATATAGCAGGGCTTAAGGTTAGTATCAATCCTATCGGTATTTTTGGAACTGCTAATGATACTCCAGTGATGGTCATTCTCAGCGGGCCGATGAGAAGCCAGGTTACCCGTGTTGCTGAACTCTTGAGGGACAGTCTCAAGACTGTTCCTGGAGCCGCAGATATCAAGCTCACTTCACGGGTGGGCAATCCTGAAATGCGGATTGTGGTCGATCGTGAAAAAATGTCCTCATTTGGAATCTCTATTGCCGATGTTGGAGCTGCTCTTCGTACGGCTTATGCAGGCGATGAAGCGGGGAAATACCGCGATGGTTCAGATGAGTACAATATCAGGGTGATGCTCGACAGATACTACAGGCAGGATACCTCAACGCTGGCAGAGATTACCTTTCGTACCCCGCAGGGAGATCTGATTCGTCTTGGCCAGTTTGTCTCGTTTGAACAGGATCGGGGTTATTCTCAGCTGCAGCGCAAGAACAGAAACAATGCCGTATGGGTGAAGGCACAGGTTGTCGGACGTCCTGTTGGCTCCATTGGCAAAGAGATCGACCGTATTCTGCTCAATATGAAGCAAAAGGGTCTTATGCCTTCGACGGTCACTTCCTCCTACGAGTCAGACCTCAAGAGGCAGGGTGAATCCAATTCTACCCTTTTGCTCTCTTTTCTTGTTGCCATTATTTTTGTCTACCTTATTATGGTCGCCCTCTACGACTCTTATGTCTGGCCGATGGTGGTGATGTTCTCTATTCCTCTTGCGCTTATCGGGGCATTGGCGGCTCTTGCCGTAACCGGGAAGTCGCTCAGTATTTTCACGATTCTCGGAATTATCATGCTTGTCGGTCTTGTTGCAAAAAATGCGATTTTGCTGGTTGATTTTATCAACAAGTTCCGCGAAGAGGGGATGGAGCTTTCAGAAGCAATTCTTGAATCGGCTAAAGAGCGCCTGCGCCCCATTCTCATGACCACCTTGACCCTGATTTTTGGGCTTCTTCCTATTGCTTTGTCGCAAAGTTCAGGTTCAGAGTGGAAGTCAGGTCTCTCTGTTGCTCTTGTGGGTGGTCTTTTCAGTTCGATGTTTCTGACACTTCTGGTCATTCCGGTGGTTTACGTCTGGTTCGATAATCTTCTTGTGAAGGTTGAACTCCTTAAAAAAAGATTTATGGCGTAGTTTTTTTAAACTCCATTATTCAGAAACAGACTATGACCATTATCCCAAGAGAGATTTCAGTACTTTTGCTTTGCCGGGTGGCACTCTCTTTTTCATGGATTTATCAGGGTGCAGTGCCGAAAATAGTTTGCCGGAGCAGGGGAGAAATTGAGCTGATTGGCCATATCATACCAGACTATCAGTGGGCATGCCAGGCGATTTTCTTGATGGGGGGTGCGGAGATACTTTTTGGACTTTTCCTGCTGGTGACCCGATGGCGTGGGGCTTTCTGGCTCAATGTGGCTGTTTTGATCGGCCTCCTCTTTTTCGTTGCCCTGTTTGAGCCGACAATGTTTACATTACCTTTCAACCCTTTGACACTGAATGTGGCGCTGATTGCGCTCTCAGTAATAGCCGCAAGGGAGTTAAAAACATCACAAACCCGGATCTGAATGAGGCTGTTTCGTTTTGATGGGGAGTTGAGCACTATTGCCAGAATCTTCCTCTCTCTCTCTGTAACCATTATTGCGCTTGCCTCTATTTTGGGAGCGGCGGGGGCCTTGAGTGGCAATCTCTTTTTATTGAAGCTGCATCCCTATCTCTTTTTTATCGGATTTGGCAATCTTGCCATACTCATTCTCAACCGCTATTTGACCGCTGCGATTTATCCCGAGCTGAAGATTGATCCGTCAAAGCAGTTGGACTACATCTATGCAGTACTCTTTGCGCTTTTCATGATTACCGTTTCAATCGCCATGGAGTGGCCTCTTTTGAAAGCCATGACAGGGTTGCTTCTTATCGGTATTGTTGTCGGACCAATAAGGGAGATTTTCACAACGCTCTCTGTTCCGAGAATCTGGAATGAGGTTTCGGTGCGCTTTTACATTTTTGATGTACTTTTTTTACTCGTTGCCAATATCGGCCTCTTCACGCTTGGTCTCAAAGAGGCTTTTCCAAATTCAGGAATTATTCCTTTTTTTGTAACCCAATCCTCCTATTTTCTTGGCTCATCATTTCCGCTCAGTATCAGTGTGATGGGTTTTCTCTATTCTTATGCCTGGAGTCGCTCGTCAAAGCGTGAGCTGGCCAAACGGCTCTTCAGCCTCTGGTTTTATATTTTTGTTGGGGGAGTTCTCTTTTTTCTGATTGTTATCCTTCTTGAGAACTACCTGAGTATGATGATGATCAGCCATCTTTTGCTCTTTGGTGTTATGGCGCTTCTTGGCAGTTTTGCCATCTATCTCTATACTTTTTTTAATGACAAGTTTCATCACCCGGCTCTGGCTTTTCTCTTGAGTGGTCTTGCCCTTCTCTTTGCCACAAGCGCATTCGGCATTATGAACATCTATTATCTCAAGGGGGTTCATTTCGGAACCCTCCCCCCTCTTCGTTTCGACAGAATGTGGATTTACCATTCCCACACCCATGCGGCGCTGCTCGGCTGGATCACTTTCTCCTTTATTGGAATGATCTATATTGTCATTCCATCAATCATGCGCTCGAATTCTCTTGAAACACTGAGAAGCGACAATGCACTCTCATTACTGGTTGGTCAGGTTGTCATGAAGCGGGCCTTTATGCAGCTTACGGTACTTTTGCTGTCATCTTCAGCTATTCTTCTCGCATTTTTTCTCAGTAATAACCTTCTACTCGGCTCGGCAGGTTTTACTTACGGTTGTGCAGTCTATTATTTGAGACTCAATCTTCGGCAGGAAATACAAACAGTTTAATCATAACATCACTCACACATATTTTATGCAGCTAACAGCAAAACTTGCTTCGGTTCTTCCCGAACAGACAGGTAACGGAAAGAATGGCGTTTGGAAAAAACAGGATATCATTGTTGAAACGGAGGGTCAGTATCCGAAAAAAGTGTGCATTTCGTTATGGGGAGAGAAGCACGACAGAAACCTGCTCAAAGTGGGTTCAAAGCTTAACATTTCATTTGATATTGAAAGCCGTGAGTTTAACGGAAAGTGGTATACCGATGTCAAGGCATGGAAAATTGAGGGTGTTAACGACGGAGGGGGTGCTGCTTCATATCACGATGAGCCAGTGACCTACGCTCCACCCACCTTTGAGAGTGACTCCGTGAGTGTGATTTCAAATGACGATTGTCCATTCTGAGTGTGGCTTGCAAATCCATCGCTTACTTCGGGTTTACTGCTTTCGATGCATAATCGATTGTTACTCTTGAAAATAGTTGCTTTGTAAAGTGGCCAAAAAATGGTAAATTTTCGCCAGGTTGTCAGGTAATTCTGACCAACTACTCATGAGTAAATAGCCCCTCCTCCTGCTGAATTAAAGGCCGGATTTTGTTAACCTCCAACGTAACGGATATGGATTTATTCTCTCTCTTTTACTACTGCCAGCTTAATAAAAGAATGGAGAATTCTTTGCCTCTACCTTGTTAACATTATCGTGACTGGTCTCTTGTGCGGATTACTTGATTTTTCGGTGCACACTGGCTATAGAACTTTTATAGAGCTATAGCATTTTTTGTCTTCATTATAAACTCTTCAATTATGAGGGTATTTCTGAAAAATGGATTCGGCTTGGAAAGCACCAATGAATGGCAAAAAAATTGCTGGATTAATATTGAGTGTCCCGATGAAAACGATAAACATTATGTGATAAATGATTTAAAAGTCCCACCTTCATTTTATTATGATATTGAGGATATCGATGAACGGCCACGTATCGAAATAGAAGACGGATGGTATTTTATTTTGCTGAGAATACCTTATAAAACAAATGATATTGATCTTCCATTCACAACAATTCCACTTGGTGTAATTTTTAATGATGAAATAATTTTATCGATATGCTCATTTAAAACAGATCTTATACAAGACTTTATTGAGCATACGAAACGAAAAAATATTATTATTGAAAATAATTTTGACCTTCTTCTTAAATTACTTCTTTCATCAAGTATCTGGTTTTTAAAATATCTGAAACAAATAAACCAGAAAATTAAAAACGCAGAAAGCAAGCTTGATAAGTCTATTAAAAACGAAGACTTGCAGACATTGCTGCAGATTGAAAAGTGTCTTGTATATTTTTTGACATCGCTTAAAGGTAATGACATTTTGTTGCACCGAATAAAAAATATCAAATCAAAAAAGGATGATTTCGATCTTGATGTCATAGAGGATGTTGAAGTTGAGTTAAAACAGGCTCAGGAGATAACAAATATATATAGTGATATTCTTAGCGGGATGATGGATGCTTATGCATCTGTCATATCAAATAATCTGAATGTTGTGATGAAACGCCTGACATCCATCTCTATTATTTTGATGATTCCAACGCTTATTGCCAGTTTATATGGTATGAATGTCCCTAATACATTTCAAGATTCCCCTTTTGGTTTCTGGATTATTCTTCTTTTTTCTTGTTTGCTTTCAACATCAGGAGTATTGTTTTTTAAAAGTAGAAACTGGCTTTAATTCGCAATCAGTGTCCTCAGAATCAGTGGCAGGTGATCCGAGTAGCCTCCCTTGTATTTTCTTTTCTCGAATGTTGCATAAGGCTTTTTTCCGTTATCGTCAAGCATGGGTGGAAACCAGAAACAGCGGAAAGACTCTTTTGACGATTGTAGTCCTGTGCGATCAAGTATGCCTCCAGTCAGAAGAATATGGTCAATCTGCTGCCAGTGGTTGTTGAAGAGGTAACTACCAATGCCCTCATAGCCATTCCAGCAATTGTAAATGAGTTTGAGACTCTCTGCTTTCACTCGCTCAGCATCGAAGGTGGAGCCAAGCACCTGTTGCAGTGAGTTGTTTGATGTTTCATCATTAAAATCACCCATAACAACAATATCAGCTTTCGGATTGCCGACAAGGAGGCTGTCGAGAATATGTCGGGCAACTGTAGCTGCAGCAACTCGTTTTGGTTCTGTCCAGGCAGTATCAAAAGAGCGTGATGGCCAGTGATTCAGAATTACATGAAACAGATGGCTCTCTGCCGAAAAACCTGCGACTATGATTTTTCTTGTTCCTCTGCCTGCAAGCGGGAGTGTATATGCTTTTGATGCTTCTGCGTGGAGGGTTTTGGGATTATAGGCAAGGGCGACATCAATGCCTCTCGGGTCTGGAGATTCGTAGTAGATGGATTTGTAGGTAATGCCTTGAATCCCGGAGAGTGTCTCCTCAAAAATGCTCTGGTTCTCTACTTCTGCAAAAGCAAGAATATCAGGATATTTCCGGTAGTCGGGGTGAGCTTGAACTGCGGTGATAACGTGGCGGATACGCATCTGTTTGAGGAGAAGTTTTTTTTCGGTCCATTGCAGTTTTCCGCCCGGGGTGAAATCATCGTCGTCTGTTTGTGCATCGTTATGGGTATCAAAGAGATTTTCAACATTCCACCACATAAAAAGCACTGTTTTTTCCGGTTTTTTGCGGCCGGTCGCAGAAGGATAAATCCATGAAGCTGCGATGAACAGGGAAAAATAGCAACAGAGTAACTTTCGCATAACCTCTTTCGCTGTAAATTTTTTCTTTACCATAATGATTATGTAACTTACGCAACTTAATCTGCATTATTGATCTTTCAATATTTTTTTCATAACGATCCGGAACGCATTATGACCCAGCAGAGTGATGTCAAAGATCAGGCAAAAGATATCCTCGAGGAGACCCTTGACAGGGAGGCGGTTATTGTGCTCGCAAGGATTTCTGAAGAGATGCAACTCCTGTTTCTGGCTCATCCAGATCCTGAAGCAGATAAGGTTAAAGTGATTGTCACAGGGTTTTTTCTTGAAAATGGAAAATCAGAACAGTTTATTGAGGAATGGATTAAGACTTCTGAAGAGTATAGCCGTACGAGGGGCCTGAGTCAACAGGATCAGCCAAAAGCGATGCTTTCCGACCTTGGTGTTTTCAGGTTTATGAGCTTTTTGAAGGATAAGGGGTTGACCGATGAGCAGATCACTATTGTTCTGACTGGTGCAGTTCAGCAGGCAACTTCGGATCAGCAGGGCGGGTGATTACATGGTCGATTATCATAAGTGAAACGGTTATCGTCAAGAAGAGTTCATCTAAATAAAAAAATATATCATGAAAAAGAGTACACAACTTTATGAAGGCAAGGCTAAAAAGGTTTTTTTGACGGACGATAATGATTTGGTGATACAGGAGTTCAAAGACGATGCAACGGCATTCAATAACAAGAAAAAAGGGACTATTGCCGAGAAGGGAGTGGTAAACAATGCGATATCCTGCAAACTGTTTACCATGCTTGAAGAGCACGGAATTCGTACTCATCTGGTTGAGAAGCTTTCTGACCGTGATATGCTTTGCCGTCATCTTGATATTATCAAGGTGGAGGTTGTGGCTCGAAATATTGCTGCCGGATCGCTGGTGAAGCGGTATGGGTTTGCAGAGGGCACCGTTCTGGAGAATCCGATAATAGAGTTCTACCTGAAGGATGATGAGCTTGATGATCCGCTGATGAACGAATCTCACGCTGTTGCGCTCGGGTTGGCAACATTTGAAGAACTCTCCGTTCTGAAAAACCGTGCCGAGGCGATTAATGCGCTGCTCAAGCAGTTTTTTGCAGAGAGAAAGCTGAAGCTTGTAGACTTCAAGCTTGAGTTTGGTCGTCACAAGGGCGAAATTCTTCTGGGTGATGAGATAAGCCCTGATACTTGCAGGTTTTGGGATCTTGATACAAATGAAAAGATGGACAAGGATCGCTTTCGGTTTGATCTCGGTGGTGTTGAGGATGCATATAGCGAGGTACAAAGAAGAGTGCTTGAGCTTGACTGAAACTTTCTGTAATCAGTAGTAACGGGTTTGTACATGGTTGAATCTGCAATTGCCTGGCTGCAATATGCTGACCCGTATGCGGTCTATCTCTTTCTGTTTCTGATTGCGTTCCTTGAAAATGTTATTCCGCCTATACCCGGTGATGTGCCAATTGCCTTTATCGGGTATCTCATTTACGAGCATAGCGGGATAACTTTTGTCAGCGCCCTGTTGTGGGCGACGCTTGGATCCACAGCGGGCTTCATGCTTGTTTATGGATTGAGTATCTCTCTTGGTTTAAAGTTATATGCCGAAGGGGAAAACGCGGTTCAACACCGGCTCTCAAAAAGTGTTCACCGTTTTTTTCCTCCCTCTGATATGGAGTTGTTGCGGCAGAAATTTGCTGCTCATGGTTATCTGGCTGTGCTGGCAAACCGGTTTTTGTTTGGCTCCAGGGCGGTGATTTCGGTTATGGCTGGATTGATGCACTTGAAGGCTTTTTTTGTTTTTTTGGCAGCCTTGACCAGTTCCGTGGTCTGGAATGCACTGCTGCTCTCTGGCGGCTTCTTTTTTGGTAGCAAGTGGCAGGATATTGGAGAGTATGTGGCTTTGTATACTCTTCCTGTTTCAATTGTTTTTATTCTGACGATTTTATATTCTGTGTGGAGCTTTGTGAAGCAAAGAAAAAGAGCAAGTAATTGAGATTTTTTTTAATTTCTATAAATTTTCTTGACTATACCTACCTATCATGTCAAAAGAGTTAAAACTTTATCCAATCTCCAAAAAAGGTGTGCTGCTGGAGCTTGCCGGAACTGATGATCTCCAGGAGATGGCACGCCAGGTTCGTCGGGATATCATCAGGATGCTTGCCACGGCTAATTCCGGCCATACGGGTGGTTCTCTCGGTATGGCTGATGTGTTTACAGCCCTCTATTTCAGGGTGATGGAGCATGATCCTCACAACTTCTGGAATAATCATGACAAGGATCTTCTCTTTCTCTCCAATGGTCATATAGCTCCTGTTTGGTACAGTGTGCTTGCACGTTCAGGCTATTTTCCACTAAGCGAACTCAATTCCCTGCGTCAGGTTAACTCATTTCTTCAAGGGCATCCTGCCTCCGAATCGAAACTTCCGGGTATTCGGATTGCCTCGGGTTCACTGGGCCAGGGTCTTTCAGTGGCCGTAGGCGCGGCGCTGGGCCTCAGGCTTGATGGCAAAAATAGTGATGTTTTCTGCCTTATGGGGGATGGTGAATGTCAGGAGGGGCAGATTTGGGAGGCAGCCATGAGTGCATCTCACTTTAAGCTTGGCAGCATTATCGGTATTGTTGATTGCAACAATCTCCAGATTGACGGCGAGGTTTCTGAGGTGATGGGTGTTGAACCATTTGCCGACAAATGGCGCTCTTTCGGCTGGAATGTTTGCACCTGTGATGGTAATGATATCGAGAGCATTGTCAGCACGCTTGAAACCATCAAAGCCTCTTCAGATCGAACCATGCCAACAGTGGTTCTGGCGACGACGATTATGGGAAAAGGGGTGCCCTTTTTTGAGGGTTCCATGCCAGACAAGAGTAACTGGCACGGCAAACCCCCTTCGAAGGATGATGCCATAAAGGCTCTTGCCATTCTTGGCGAGACCGTGTTTGGTGACTTTTAGTCTGAAGCTGCTTCATGCAAATACTTGCGGGCATATACAGGGGGCGTAAAATTCGGAGTTCATCGTCGCAGAGCATCCGTCCTTGCAGCAGCAGGGTCAAAAAGTCTCTTTTTGATACACTGGTTGCAAGGATTGATTTTGAGGGGATTTCTGTGCTTGATCTGTTTGCCGGATTTGGTTCTCTCGGTTTTGAAGCGCTTAGTCGAGGCGCGGCATCGGTCTCTTTTGTTGATCAGCATATTGATGCGCTGAAAGCGTTGAGGGTAACTGCCGTTGAGTTAGGTGTACAGGAGAGCGTCAGTATTATCAATGCAGATGTTTTTGCGTTTCTCGGGCGTGCAACGGTGACCTTTGATCTTCTCTTTTGTGATCCGCCATACTCCTGGCCTGATTATAATCGACTGATTGAGAAGATTTTCGGAGGTGCACTTCTTGCTAAAGAGGGGTTTTTGCTTATTGAACACAGTACACAATTAAATTTTATGTCATCGCCGCATTACTCTTTTCATAAAGATTATGGAATGACAAGAGTTTCCTTTTTCAAGCAATGATCTGTTCAGGAAGATGAAACAAAAAGCCATTTATCCAGGCACGTTTGACCCCTTCACCAATGGACATCTTGATGTGCTTGAACGTGCCTTGAATATTTTTGAGGAGGTCGTGGTCGTCATTGCAGAGAACTGTCAGAAAAGCGCGTTGTTCACCGTTGAGGAGCGGCTGATCATGACAAAACAGGTAACGGGTAACTATCCTGGAGTCAGTGTTAAGGTACTTCACAAAGGGCTACTTGCTGATTATGCACGTCAGGTTGGCGCTCGAGCTATTGTCAGGGGTGTGAGACAGGTCAAAGATTTTGAGTATGAATTTCAGATGTCGCTTCTCAATCGTCAACTCTATCCAGAGGTGACAACGGTTTTTCTGATGCCAAATGTTAAATACACCTATGTGGCTTCATCGATCATCAAGGAGGTTGCCATATTGGGAGGAGATGTCAGCAAGTTTGTGCATCCTTGTGTTCTTGAGATGATGCATAAAAAACGTGAAGAGTATAACCAGAAACAATTGTAACAAATTTATTTATCGTATGTCAATAACAACACTCCCCGAAGAAAGATATCTCACCCGACGGGTACTCAGTATGCAGGAATCGCAGACTATGCGTATTTCTAATCTTGCAGGTAGAATGAAAGCTGAAGGTTTAGATATTGTCAGCCTTTCAGCCGGTGAACCTGATTTTCCAACTCCAGCCCACGTCAATCAGGCAGGAATTGATGCAATTAATGCCGGATTTACCCGTTATACTGCAAATTCTGGCATTGCTGATCTGAAAAAAGCTATTATTGAAAAATTCCGACGTGATAATGCTCTGGAGTTTATTGAAAATCAGATCATCGTCAGCAACGGCGGCAAACAGACCTTGGCAAACACCTTTCTGGCGCTCTGTGAAGAGGGTGATGAGGTAATTGTTCCAGCTCCATTCTGGGTAAGTTTCCCTGAAATGGTTCGTCTTGCAAGTGCGACACCGGTGATAGTTCATGCTACTCTGGAAAACGAATACAAGATCACACCTGCCCAGCTTGAGGCGGCTATAACCCCAAAAACGAAGGTTTTTGTTCTGAATTCGCCCTCAAATCCGACGGGTGCGGTTTATAGTGAAGCTGAGGTAAGGGCGCTGATGAAGGTTCTCGAAGGGCGGGAAATTTTTGTCATTTCCGATGAAATGTATGATATGATCGCCTATGGTGATGTTCGTCCCTTCTCTCCGGCAAGGATTCCTGCCATGAAGGAGTGGGTTATTGTCAGCAACGGTGTCTCCAAAACATACGCGATGACCGGATGGAGAATTGGCTATCTTGCCGGTCCGAAATGGCTTGTTGATGCCTGCGACAAGATACAGTCGCAGACGACATCAAACCCGAATGCTATCGCCCAGAAAGCGGCTGTTGCAGCGTTGACAGGAGAGCAGGGAGTTGTTGAAGAGCGCCGTGCTGAATTTGAGAAGCGTCGGGATTATATGTATCAGGCTCTTAACAGTATACCAGGCTTTAAAACAGCGTTACCGCAGGGAGCATTCTATATTTTTCCTGATATCAGTGGTGTCCTCGGGCAAACCTTCAATGGGGTTGTTATGAAGGATTCTGCAGATGTTGCTGAATATCTTCTGAAGGTGCACCATGTTGCAACAGTGCCGGGTGATGCCTTTGGTGCGCCGGAAAACCTTCGTCTCTCTTATGCGGCATCAATAGCCGCGCTTGAGGAGGCGGTGAACCGTATCAGGAGAGCGTTCAAATAGGTGGAGCCGATGCTCAAAGTTCGTCGCAGCAGACTCTATACGATATGGTTCGGCTGGTATTCCCGCCGGCAGTTCAGGAGGTTTTTTAACTCAGTCCGTGTTATGATGCAAGCCGGAGTGCGAGAGATGGATCGCCGTACTCCGGTCATTTTTTATGCAAACCATGCTTATTGGTGGGATGGTTTCTGGTCACAACTCTGTACGGAAAAGTTTTTTTTTCAGAGACTTCATATCATCATTGAGTATCAGCAGTTGCGAAAACATCGCTTTTTTACAAGAATAGGCGCATTTTCACTTGACCAGTCCCGGTCGAGAAGTTTGCTTGCCACACTCAACTATGCTGCAGAACTGCTCAGCGACCATCATAAGCGACAGAACGCTCTTTGGATTTTTCCTCAGGGCAAGATAGAGCATGTCGACAAGCGACCTCTTCTGTTTTATAGAGGAACCGCATCAATTGTTTCACGTCTGCTTGAAAAAGTCCCAGGTGTTTATCTTGTTTCAGTTGTCAGCAAGATTGAATATCTTGGAGAACAGAAACCGGAACTTTTTTTGTCATTCAGAGAGCCGCATCTTGTTTCCAAAGGGAACTTTCCTGGCACCGATAAACTCACAGCATATATGCGGGGAATGACCGAGAATCATCTCGATGAACTTGGTGTGAAGATTCAAAACCGGAATTTGGAAGATGCAATGATAATTGTCAAGGGGCAAGCATCTGTCAACAATAAAAGCGAGGCACTCGGGCGCTTTATGCGCATGGGCAGAGGCAGGAATATTTCCTGATATGGTTATGCTGATGAGTGATGATGAGAGCAGATAAAGAGCAGTACATACACAGAATCAATACCGTCCAATATTTTCATGAGTAACGTTATATGCAGTTGTCTTTTGGGTAATAATGCAAAGGTGAGGTTGCGGCTTTCACAGTTGCTGCACAATGAGATGGAATCGATTTATGGAGCATCCCCTGAAGGTGTCGTTGATGATATCTGCGAGGTTGAGCTGCAGGGGTGCCGCCGGGATTTTTTTCTCAATAATACAGGAATTCCTTTTGCTATAGGAATGCAGGTTATTATTGAATCGGATGGTGGCTACGATTTTGGTGTTGTCTATTCTACCGGTCTGATTGCCAGAAAAAAGTTTCAGCTCAAAGGGTTGGATAAAAATGGTCATGAGTGTACGGCTGTGTTACGAATTGCTGACGAGGGTGATAGTCAGGCAATTTTTGAGCTGAAACAACGGCAAGTTGATATTCGAAGTATATGTCAGAACAAAATTAAGAAACATGAACTCGAACTGAAGCTGGTCGATATCGAATTGCGAATGGACCAACAGAAACTCTCGGTCTACTATACCTCTTCGCACCGTGTGGATTTCAGGACACTGGTTCGTGACCTTGCTGGTGAGTTCAAGGCAAGAATCCAGATGGTACAAATTACGACTCGTGAGGAGGCAAGACGAGCAAACTCTTTTGGCCCATGTGGTTGTCTTTTATGTTGTTCAAGCTGGCTGCCAAAAATTCATGCGAACCCCTTTGCGGACAAATCTCCCTATGCTGAAGCGGCAGGCAATGAGAGCCATGCTTTTAATATTACAGGGATATGTAACCGTCCAAAATGCTGTCTTGGTTATTCTAAACATGAAAAGGGGTGTCGCAACCACTTTTCAGCTCAATCAGAGATGCCTGCCGTTGGCAGCAAGATATCAACTCCGGAGGGTGCTGCCGTGGTTGAGAGTATTGATACTCAGAAAAAACTTGTCTGGCTGCGTTTCCAGAAAAACGATCAGACACGGAGGTTCTCGCTCGACAAGTTCAATGCCCTCTCAGTAAAAAAATAACGCTTGTCATTTATGCATCAGTTTACCAGAACGCTTGTCACATCAGCACTTCCTTACGCCAATGGCCCCGTTCATCTGGGGCATCTTGCCGGAGTATATCTTCCTGCGGATATTTATGTTCGTTATAAGAGGCTCAAGGGCGAGGATATCATCCATATTGGTGGCTCAGACGAACATGGAGTCCCCATTACCATAACCGCAGAAAAGAAGGGGATTTCGCCGCAGGATGTTGTTGACCGCTATCACCAGATGAATGGTGATGCCTTCTCGAAGTGTGGGATTTCTTTTGATTACTATGGGAGAACAACCTCAGCGGTTCATCATAGCACTGCACAGGAGTTCTTTCTTGAGATTGAGGAAAAGGGCGTTTTCCAAAAAAAAAATGACAAGCTTTTCTTTGACCGAAAAGCAAACCGCTTTCTTTCGGACCGATATGTGACCGGAACCTGTCCAATCTGCAACAATCCAGAGGCAAATGGTGATCAGTGCGAACAGTGCGGCACCCATTTAAGTCCAATTGAATTGATCAACCCGAAGAGCAAACTTTCGGATGCAACGCCTGAATTGCGTGATACCATGCACTGGTATTTTCCACTTGGAGGCTTTCAGGAGCAACTTGAGGCCTATGTTCATACTCATGAGAAAGATTGGCGCTCAAATGTGGTTAATTATACCCGCACCTGGCTGAAACAGGGGCTGAATGATCGGGCGATTACCCGTGATCTGTCATGGGGAATAAAGGTGCCTCTTGAGAGTGAAGAGGCCATTGGAAAGGTGCTCTATGTCTGGTTTGATGCTGTGTTGGGTTATATCTCATTTACCAAAGAGTGGGCGGCACAGCGGGGAGAGAGCGATCTGTGGAAATCATACTGGCAAGATCCGCAGTGCCGCCTTGTTCACTTTATAGGCAAGGATAACGTGGTTTTTCATACACTGATGTTTCCTGCTATCCTGATGGCATGGAACCAGGGGCGTACCAGTGAGCAGTATAATCTTGCCGATAATGTCCCGGCATCGGAGTTCATGAATTTTGAGGGGAGGAAGTTCTCAAAATCAAGAAACTATGCAGTCTATCTCGGCGAGTTCCTTGAAAAATTTCCGGCAGATACCCTGCGCTACAGCATTGCGATGAACTATCCTGAAAACAAGGATACCGATTTCAGTTGGCAGGATTTTCAGAACCGGACCAATGGTGAACTGGCCGATACGCTCGGTAATTTTATAAAACGGTCGGTTGATTTTACCAATGCACGGTTTGATGGAGTGGTGCCTTGTACCTCTACAATTGAAGAGTGGAATACTCTCGGGATTGAGTGGCAAGATACCCTTGCACAGCTTGATCTCGCTTATGAAGAGTTTCATTTCCGTGAAGCAACCTCTCTTGGTATGGATATCGCCAGGGCGGCTAATCGCTTTCTGACGGTATCGGAACCATGGAAAATGATCAAGGTTGATCATGATGCAGCGGCAAAAACAATGGCGCTCTCTCTTAATTTGTGCCACGCTCTCTCCATTGCACTTTTTCCGGTTATTCCTGAAACCTGCAACCGTATTCATGCCATGCTCGGGTTTGTCGGCCATATTGAGGATCGCATTGTGCGTGGACAATCACTTTTTGCTGAACTTCTCCAGCCTGGCCTGCAAGAGGGACACAAGATCAGGAAAAACTCCGAGATTCTTTTTAAAAAAGTTGAAGAGAGTGATATTGCGCCGGAACTGGCAAAAATTGCAGACCTCTTGGCTGAAGCAGAAAAAAGGGAAGCTGTGGAAGTGGAGAGTCGGATGGAGTTCAAGCCAGTGATCAGTTTCGACGATTTTTTGAAGGTTGACCTGAGGGTGGCCAAAGTGATTGCTGCTGAAACGGTCAAGAAAGCCGGAAAATTGCTGAAACTGCAACTACAGGTTGGTTCTGTCACAAAACAGGTGCTTGCTGGTATTGCGAAGCATTACACTCCTGAAGAGATGGTTGGCAAAAATGTGCTCTTGGTGGCAAATTTAGCCGAACGAAGCATCCGTGATGAAGTTTCAGAGGGAATGATTCTTGCTGTCGAAGGGATTGATGGCAAGCTTTTTGTTGTAGAACCCGCAGGAGATGAAATAAATGGTAATCAGATACAATAAAAGTTTGCAGATAAGAATTAATTCCTTACATTGAAGCACAAACATCGTGGGGTGGAGCAATTGGTAGCTCGTCGGGCTCATAACCCGAAGGTTGCAGGTTCAAGTCCTGTCCCCACCACCAGTAAGAGCCGCCTCCACAAAAGGTGGCTTTTTTGTTTAGCATTGACCAGTATGAGAATGAAAAAGCCTGATTCTGTTCTGCATTTTACCTTGCGGGAAGAGCGCATCTGGATACTTGCCACAACACTGCTGGTTGCCCTGGTTTTTCCTCCCATAAGGGCTTATGCTGAAGAGCTGCTTTGCGGTATTGATCGACTTGATGCCTCTGAGTGTCGTGAGCTCTCAGGTTTGAGAGTTGCTCTTATTTCCAACACAAGGAGTCACAGCAAAACAGGGGAGTCAAGCTATGCTCTTCTGATCCGACATGGTGTCAAACTGAAGTATCTGATGGCTCCAGAGCATGGTTTTCTGGCTGATATCGAAGCGGGTAAAGCTGTGGGGCGAGCTGTGGTCTCTGATACAATTCCGGTCTTTTCACTCTACGGTGCGTCAAAAAAACCTGATATTCAGCAATTACGGAAGATTGATCTGCTTCTCTTTGACCTTCAGGATATTGGCACTCGTTGTTATACCTACATCTCAACAATGAAGTATGCCATGGAAGCTTGTGAACAGGCGGGCATAGCGTTCATGGTGCTTGATCGTCCCAATCCTGTTGCACCACTTACGCAAAGCGGTTTCATGGTGACATCAGGATATGACTCCTTTGTTGGAGCAGTCAATATTCCTTTTCTTCATGCGATGACGGTCGGGGAGATTGCGATGCTCTTGCAGAAACAGTATTATCAACGGCTTGACCTCCGGGTGATATCGATGCAGGGATATCAACGGAGCAAATTTGGCGATGAACAGCAGGGGTTCACCTTCAAGAGCCCTTCGCCAAACATCCGCAATGTTGAGACTGCCATTGTTTATCCGGCCACGGTTTTTCTTGAGGCGACCCCCTTGAGCGAAGGCCGGGGAACCGATGCTCCATTCATGCAGTTCGGCGCTCCATTCATCAACAGTGAGGATCTCCTGCTTGCTGTAAGGAAATACCAGCTTCCCGGTATTACGTTTGAGCCGGTGCTCTTTACGCCCCACTCAAGCAAGTTCAGCGAGAAGATATGCCATGGCTTAAAGCTTGGCTTGACTGACAGGAGAGTATTTAGCCCATTGAGAACAGCTACAGTATTACTGCTCGAGCTTCAACGCCTTTATCCTCTCAATATCAGGCTCGACAAAAATGGGAGATTTTTTGACCAACTCGCAGGCTCACCTCTCTTTCGGGAGATGATCGTAAAACAGCAATCAGTCGATGCCATTATGGAGGAGAGCCTCAAACAGAGAGAAGCCTTCAATCGGTCGATTCCCGCAAACCATCTTCTTTACCAATGAGCTCTTTTGTTTATGCTTTTTTGGGACGCCCTCTCTTTTTTGAGCCATTCTCTTTTTCTTCTGATTGATCGGAAAGAGAAGGCTCATGATTTATCTCTTCAGGCTCCACAAGATTTTCATCGTGAAGATCCTGCTCAACAATAAGGTCAATTTCATCACAAAGAAGTTCATCAATACTTTCATCAACCGGGGATGGCGATTTCCCTCGATTGTTTCGTTTGGTTTTCATGGCAGGCTCAATAAGAGTCATCACCTCATTGATGGAAGAAAAAATGTAGAGCTGCTTGTCCAGATTGGTCAGTTTCAGGAGATCCTTGATCTGCTTGCAGAGGGAGACAAAAATGGCAAGTCCATGAGATTGGTTTGCAAGCTGGTGGGCGAGAAGCATGGAGCTGATACCGGAGGAGTCTATAGCCTTTACCTGTGAAAAATCAATGATCAGGTTTTTGGAGCACTCCTTGTTGACCATCACATCAATCGAGTTTCGGAATGAATCACGATGCCGAAAATCAAACACCTCTTCCTCAATCTTCAGAACGGTTAATTCTTTGCGTGTTGATACTGAGTTTTTCATGGTAAAATAGAGCAATAAATCATATAAGTCATTATTTATAAATTATATATATAAATATCCCAAGCGATTGGTTATCAGGCTTGTTCATAAAGAAACATACCAAACCCCTACACATAAAACATTATTAATAAGTAAGGTAAAAAAAAAGCTTATGGTGAATTATTTTTTTAGAAAAGAGATGTTTCCACCCTTTTATTGTGTTTTCAGTAGAATAAAAACGAGGACAAGAATTAGTTCAACTATCAGTTCTTTTTCGAAAACAAATCGTTTTTGATCAGGGCATCAATTGTTTTTGTAATCTCAGGAGCAAGTTCAGATGGATTAATGTCGCTGATGAGAAGGGCGAGTGTATAGACTTTTCCTTCAATGGGGAGAAATTTGTTCACAATAACCAATCTCTCCTCTCTCAGGCGACACTCTCCACTAAAGAAGTTCCCTTTTTCATAGCGCAGTGTGTAACCAAGCTCTTTTATCGTTTTCTCAAGCAACGAGAGTTGTACCGATTTTTTCATCACTCATTTCCTCATTACTTCTGTTGAGGTTTATCCTCTCATCCTTGGATCAAATGCGTCACGTACCCCGTCGCCAATAAGGTTGAAGCAGACGACCGTTGTCAAAATTGCAATACCAGGGAAGGTCGATATCCACCAATAGTTTAAGAGGCTGTCGCGTCCTTCATTGATAATATTGCCCCAGCTTGGTGCAGGAGGCTGAACGCCAAGCCCGAGAAATGAGAGTCCGGCCTCTGTGAGGATAATACTGCCTATTCTCAGTGTTGCGGCTATTATTACCGGAGTCATCGTGTTTGGGGCAAGATGACGGAAAATGATTCTCATGTTTGATAGACCAAGGGACTTGGCAGCAAGAATGAACTCCTGCTCTTTGAGTGACAGCACCTGGCTTCTTACTATTCGTGCTACCCCCATCCATCCGGTAAAAGAGAGGGTAATAACAATGAGAAAGATGGAGTTGCCGAAAGTGGCGATAATAATGAGAATAAGAAAGAGTGCTGGAAAGGCTATCAGCACATCAACAATTCGCATCATGATGGCATCAATCCATCCCCCAAAATAGCCGGATGTAACCCCGATGATTGTGCCAAGGGTGACAGAAATCAGAACAACCAGAAAGCCTATAGAGAGCGAAATTTTTGACCCGTAAATCACCCTGCTTAAAATATCACGCCCATACTGGTCTGTGCCGAAAACAAAGGTACGAGTTACTGCAATATTCCCTTTTCCCGCTTTAGAAAGCTCCTCTATGGGTATGCTTTTGGTTCTCATTCCCTGGCGGTAGATAACAGTGTTACCCTCAACACGATATTCGTCAACAAACCGGATTGCATTGGGTTCGTTGCGGGTTTTCAGTATCTGGAAATCGCTGATAAGTCGATTTGCAAGACGAATGGTCATTCCATCACCATCCTGCATGGGAATAATCAGCGCTTTCGGTTGTTTCAGTACCAGTGCATTTAGTTGTGAAAGGGGAGGCTGATATGCCGTAACAAGAAAATCCTGCTGATCATAAGGGCTGAATGGCGCGATGAATGGTGCCAGAAATGCTGTGGAATAAAGGACAAATACAACAACCGAAGCGTACAGTGCGATGGAATGTCGCATGAACGCGTTGAGACTTATTTTACCGAGGCTTGCCTCCCGGTTTGTGGGGAAACTTTTTTCCGTGAAAGATTTTCGACCAAATATTGCAAGCATGACGAGTACCACCACAAGATAGATGGCTCCAATCCAGAACTCAAGGATTTCAGTGGTGAATATATCGGTAAAAGCCTTCGGTGCCGAGAAAAAAAGCGCTAATGCGGTAGACATCGAACGAAAACTTATCAGTACAAGTTCTGCCCTGATGAACAAAATGAACAAAAACGCAGATAAAGAGAGAATAAAAAAAAGAGTTCTCCCTCTTTTCCCCTTTTTTATCGGTAGAGATGGGCGTTTGCTGCTGAGCAGGGAAGATGCTCTTCCAGAATCTTTCTCTGTGTTCAAACTCGTATGGCTATCGTTGAATGTTGTCCGTGGAACGTAAAAAAAGCTGCTTTTCCCGGAAGAAAAACAGCTTTAACAGAGGTTGAAAGCACTCATATAGCAGTTGCCGGGACCACTTCGACCGTAGCCTCTGCCTCTTTTTTCGAGGCAAGCACTGTAATAACAGGAATGTCGGGATCATCCATAATCTCTAATCCGCTATATGCGTCCATAGGAATCTCCCTGACATGAATCGAATGACCAATCTGAAGCGCAGTAACATCAACCAAAAGATGATCGGGCATATTTTCAGGTTTGCCCTTGATGGTGAGTGCATGAAGGATAATAAGCAGTTTACCGCCCTTTTCAACTCCGACACTTTCGCCAGTAACAGAGACCGGCACTTCAAGTTCAATAATCTCTTCAGCCGAGAAGAGCTGAAAATCGGTATGAATAATCCTGTCAGTTACCGGGTGAAACTGAACCTCCTTTATAAAGGAGCGTTTAATTTTACCATCAGGGAACTGAAGATCGATAATATGCGACTCAGCCGAATGTACCAGTTTTTTCAGTGCAAGTTCATTGACACTGATCGCCACGGTCTCTTCGCCTTTATGATAGACAACAGCAGGCACTACTCCATTTCTGCGAATTTTTGCCGCTTCCCCTTTCTTGATAACACGAGGCTCTACCCCCAATACAATAGTTTCCATGCTCTTCCTTTATCTCTTTTTCGCCTTTGTTTAGCGGATGTTTGTGAGTTTTTCTGAAATATTTTTGCTGTCAAAGAGGCAACTGACAGAGTCGTCTTCATAGATACGTTTTATCGCTTCACCGAAGAGGTGGCTGACGGTTATGGTTTCAATTTTTGATGAAAAGGCGTGGTTGGTTATAACCGAATCAGTTACGATAACCTTTTCAAGCATGGAAGAATTAATTCTCTCAATTGCAGGCCCTGACAGGATTGGATGTGTTGCTGCTGCGTAAATCTTGAGCCCTCCAGCTTCACGTATAGCCTTGGCTGCATTGACAATAGTGCCGGCTGTATCGATCATGTCGTCGACGAGCAAGACATTTCTGCCTTTCACATCACCAATAATATTCATCACTTCAGCGATGTTGGCCGCTGGACGACGTTTATCAACAATGACGAGATCGGTACCGAGCTCTTCTGCAAACTTTCGGGCAAGTTTGACACCGCCGACATCGGGAGAGGCAACAACCAGATTATCGCGAAAATCTCTATGCCGAATATCATTGATCAAGACTACGCTGGAGTAGAGGTGATCAAAAGGGATATCGAAAAAGCCCTGAATCTGCGGCGCATGCAAATCCATGGTCAGGATGCGGTTAGCTCCCGCCTTGGTGAGCAGGTTTGCCACAAGCTTTGCTGTAATGGCAACACGCGGACGGTCTTTACGGTCTTGTCGGGCATAACCGTAGTATGGTATAACAGCAGTGATTCTTGCTGATGATGATCTTCTTGCCGCATCAATCATGATCAGCATTTCCATCAGGTTATCACCAGGCGGATTCGTCGACTGAACGATAAAAAGATCAGAGCCGCGGATTGATTCAAAAAAATTGACCGAAATTTCCCCATCAGAAAAGTTTTCGATTTTTGCATTTCCAAGGGGAATGCCGAGGTATTGAGCAATGTTTTCAGCCAGAGCAGGATTACTGCGCCCTGCGAAAATTTTAATGGGTTTTGCCTTTGTGTCCTGCATTTTCTAATGAAAGGGATTATATTGGCAATACAGTTCAACTTCCATGACTGGTTCCCACTGTTTTTCGACGGGAGTGACAATACAGCCATACGGAGCCAAATATAATGAATAAAGGGCGAAAAGTTAATATATTTTTTCCTCTTTCTAACTGGGGGTTTATTTGCCTGTATAAATATGACTATTCTGGAGATCCGTGACTACCTTGGTCATTTTTTTGATTCAGTGGAGCTGACAGGAGGGGGAGAGGGGAAGATTCTTGCGCCAGCCCGAATCGAAACTGCCAGGAGGGGAGAGGTAACTTTTGTTGCCAATGATAAATATGTCAAGTTCCTTGCCTCCACTGAGGCTTCACTTGTTATTGTTCATCATTCGGTTAATGTCGATGAGTTTATTCGCAAAATAGTTTTTCTCAAAGTCAATGACCCCTATTCTGCATTTGTTTTTCTTCTCCAGAAATTTGCCACTCCTCGTACCATAGCCGCTAAAGGTATTGCCCCTTCAGCCTTAATCGGTCAAGGTGTCACGGTTGGTGAAGGGGTTTCAATTGGATCCTATGCGGTTATCGGTGATCAATGTTCGATAGGGAACAACTGCGTGATTGGCGCTCATACGGTTCTGATGCACAATGTTGTTATTGGTGATGATACATCGCTTTTCCCCTCTGTTACCTGCTATGACGGTACCATTGTAGGCAAAAGGGTGATTATTCATTCAGGAAGTGTTATTGGTGCTGATGGTTTTGGGTTTGCTCCACAGAAGGATGGTTCTTATGTAAAAATTCCCCAGATGGGCATTGTCGAGATCGGTGACGATGTCGAGATCGGAGCAAATTCCACAATTGACCGTGCCACCATGGGGAGCACGATAATCGGCAATGGTGTGAAAATTGATAACTTGGTGCAGATTGCCCATAACTGTCGTATTGGTGATCATACAGTTATTGCATCCCAGGCTGGTATTTCCGGCAGTGTTACCATTGGTCGTCAATGTGTGATTGCAGGACAAGCAGGACTTGCCGGTCATCTTGAGCTGGCTGACAGAATACAGGTTGCCGCCCAGGCGGGTGTATCCAAATCTTTTCTGCAACCTGGCACAGCTCTTCGCGGGTATCCTGCCCAGCCAATGCGCGACCAGTTGAAGCATGAAGCGATGTTGCGCAGCCTTGGAACCATGAAGGAGAAGCTTGACCGTCTCGAAACGGAGCTGAAAGCACTGAAAGCAATAAAGGAGGCATAAATTTCCGGAACAATTGAGGTCAGCGCCAATTGTTCCGGAAGTGGCAAGTTTTAAGAAAGATTTCTCGGCACCTGTGATGAATGGTGGTGGAGAATGGGTCTGGCAAGCGAGATGTCGATCACAAAGGTAAAACGGGAAGGAAAAGAGAGCAGTACCTGGTCGACCTCAAATTCAAAGGAGCAGATGCCGCTCAGGGTATGCAGCGTTTCGCTTTGAGACTGTTTTCGGAGCGCTTTATTGTGAAGGCGGACTCCGAGTCCCTCGCGTGAGGCGAGCTGTCCAAAGTAGTTCCTTATACCCTCAGGGGTTGTCACTGTGTGGGGAGAAAAGGTTGGAATGAGAATAGCGGATTCATGATAGAGTGCCGCAATGTCATCAGCATTTCCGCTACAAATTCTTGTAACCCATTGAAAAAGAACCTCTTCAGCCGTTTTATAATATGTCATGATATTCTCAAATTATTGGTCCTGTTACTATACCTTTCTGACAGATCTGCAAGTGGGTGGAAAAGTAACCAATTTTTGTAACTTTTTTCAGATACTGTTTTTGAGCCCTATTTTGGTCGTAACGCCTCCACAGGGTTGAGATTTGCCGCTTTCCAGGCAGGAAAAAGTCCGAACGCCATCCCGATCGCCGAACAGACAACCATCGAAACCGTAATCCATAACCAGGGAAATATCAGTGGTAAATTGAATTGCAGTGCTACAACATTGCCGATTGTGGTGCCGGTAATGGTGCCGATTACTCCGCCAACGAGAGAAAGAAAGAGAGCTTCAAGAAGAAACTGGCGAAGAATGGTTCTCCTTGGTGCGCCAACTGATTTTCTGATACCAATCTCTCTGGTTCTCTCCGTAACGCTGACAAGCATGATATTCATAATGCCTACACCTGCAGTTAAGAGCGCCATAAAACTGATGATAAATGCCCCTGTGCCAATTGCGAGTTGTATCTCCCTGAAAGAGTCGATGAGTGACTCATTGGTTCTGATCTCAAAATCGTTGGCATCTTTGACGGTGAGCCCTCTCGCTAACCTCATTGCTCCAATTGCGTGGTCTATGGCCAGGGGATAGTCTTTACGGGAGAGAGCTTCAACCGTGATACTCAGACTGCTCTTTTCGTTGATACGATCAAGGTAACGAGTAATCGGAATGAGGACAAAATTATCCTGACTCTGACCGAAAGCGGCCCCTTTCTTCTCGAAAACACCGGCAACAGTGTACACCTCTCCATTAATTTTCAGAGATTTGTTTTGAGGGTTTTCACCCGAAGGAAAGAGTGTTGATGCCACTTCGCTTCCAAGAACAACCGCATTTCTCGCATACCGTATATCACTCTCTGCAAGATTTCTTCCAAAAAGAACGGTATAGCCACTTGATGCGGAAAAATTTTCATCTCCTCCAGTGATGGTAACATCAGGATTTGTCTTCAGGTTGGCATATTTCGCCTGGTTGGCCATGCTCGAAATCATGAATCCGATATTTCTGCTTTTCCCCTCCATACTTTTTCGGAAAAGGAGCGCATGCTGGTAGCTGATATCTTTGCGATTGGCATAGAGATTTCGGCTGTGACCGCTTCCAAACGTTGTGGCAGGATTCTTCTGGAGCTGGAAGGTGTTGGCACCAAGGCTTGTCAGACCCGACTCAATGCTTTTGTCAATAGCGTCAAGGGCAGTCATCACTGCAATAATTGAAAAGACCCCTACAGCAACACCCATAATGGTAAGCAATGAGCGTAGCTTGTTAACGGCAAGAGAGTAAATCGCCTGGGTCACCGTTTCACGCAACAGCATAAGCACTCCTATTCATAACGCAGAGAATCCGCCGGGTCAAGTTTTGAGGCCGATATTGCAGGAGCAAGCCCGGAGACAACTCCTGTGATAACGGAGACGACAAGACTTGCAAAAACAAGGTCGAAAGAGAATTGGATCGGCAGTGCAGGGAAAAGCTGTCCGATCGCAAAAGTGATGAAGAACGTTATGCCCAGTCCAATAACCCCGCCAATAAGGCATATCATGACCGATTCAATCAAAAACTGCAGGAGAATTGTCTGTTGTCTTGCGCCAAGCGCCTTGCGCAGCCCAATCTCGCGAGTACGCTCTTTAACACTGACAAAGGTGATGTTCATGATGCCGATTGCGCCAACAAAAAGCGACATTCCTGTAATGAAAATGCCCGCCAGCGCAATACCGTTTTTGATGGGGTCAAGCTGACTTTTAAAGGCTCTCTGTTCGTTAATTGAAAAGTCCTCCTCCTTTCCGGGAACAATTTTGCGGATGCGTCTCATCAAGCCAAGCAGCTCCTCTTTTGCCTCAATGACACGTGTCTGCTCTTTGATTTTCACCCTGATACTGGTGAACATATTTTTGCCATACACCCGTTCAAAAGCGCCAAGCGGCACTATAATCTGATTATCGAAACTGAAAAGGCCAAGAAACTTCCCCTGTTTTCTGAATATGCCGATAATGCGAAACTTGCGATTTTTAAGCTGCACAAATTTGCCCAGTACCGGTTCGTTTGGAAAGAGACCAGATGCAATATCGTCACCAACAACGCAGACCATCTCATCGCTTGCGGCCTCTCCTGCGGTAAAAAAACGGCCAGAGGAGAGTTCACCTGAGGCCGTCTGAAGGTAGTTATGGTTTGTGCCAAGTGCAAAAACCTGTTCAAGATTGCGATCCCGATATTTTGCCGATGCCTGATAGGTGGAGCTTTGAGGAACGGCTATGGCAAGCTCAGAGCGAGGATTATCAATGATAATACGATTGATTTGTTCAGCATAAGCTGTCTTGATGTCGGGACGATTCCGGTATCGCCACCATTGGCCCATGGTGCTCCACGACGATTTTTGAACATAGATAACGTCATATCCCAGCATGGCAAGACTTTTGTCGAATCCCCGGTCAATACCGTTGATTGCCGTACCCATCATGGTAATGGCAACAATGCCGATGATAACACCAAGCGCAGTCAAAAATGATCGTATTTTATTCGCCCTGATCTGAAAAAGCGCCATTTTCAGGCTCTCTGTTGTTTCATAGCGAAACTGTCGGTTGGTCAGCTTCATCGCCTTACATCGCTTTCGATTTTTCCGTCACGGAGTCGGATAATACGGCGTGTATAATGGGCAATATCCTCTTCATGGGTGATAAGGATGATGGTGTTCCCTGCATCGGAAAGCGTACCAAAGATATTCATGATATCGTGGCTGGTTGTTGTATCAAGATTACCTGTTGGTTCGTCCGCAAGGATGATTGAGGGATTGTTAATAAGCGCTCGTGCTATAGCTACCCTCTGAATCTGACCACCCGAGAGTTCCGCAGGCTTATGCTTGATCCGGTCACCCAGTCCCACGTTGATCAGCGCTTTTGATGCACGCTCCTCACGCTCTTCAGGCGCAACTCCAGCATAGATCAACGGCAATTCAACATTGCGGAGACAGTTGAGGCGGGGGAGGAGATTAAAGGTCTGAAACACAAATCCTATCTCCTTGTTGCGGATGCGTGCCAGCTCATCGTCATCCATTGTAGCAACATCCTGGCCATTAAGTTCATATATTCCAGAGGTTGGCGTATCAAGACAGCCAAGAATATTCATAAGAGTGGACTTGCCGCTGCCAGAGGGACCCATAATGGCGGTATAGTCGTTCTTTCTGAAATCAAGGTTGATCAAGTCAAGCGCCCGAACAGTCTGGTCGCCCATCTCATAGAATTTGCTGAGCGACTGCATGGTGATGATTGATGGTGTCTGCATCACTGGGCTATTGTTTCTGTTGTTTGACCAGGCGGCCTTCTTTGAGTTGACTGGTAATGGCCGTGTAACTTCCTGAAACAACCTCATCTCCTTTTTTAACTCCTGATGTAACGATAATATGCGTATTGTCGGTCGTGCCTGTTGTCACCGGTCGGAACGATGCTCTTCCTGATGTGACAACAAACACTCCCTGCTGGCTATCAGAAGTTTTGTGTTTTGAAGCGATTGTTACTCCGTTTGTTTCCCCCTTTTCTGGCATGGATCCACCCCGTACCGTCACACTTTGAATTGGAACCACAAGGGCACCCTGTACCCGTACAGACTCAATATCCACGGTAGCGCTCATACCTGGTTTCAGCAGACGATCATGGTTAATAATGCGTATTTTTACGGAGAAATTGGTCGCCTCTTCCTGGCTGCCAGCAGCCTTTACAATAGCTGAATTTGCAATTTCATGCACAAATCCCCTGAAGATCCTATCGCCATAAGCATCAGCAGTGATTGAAACAGGATTGCCGACTTTGACATTGACAATGTCGTTTTCATTCACCTCCACTTGAACCCTCATACTGTCGAGGTTTGCCAGCCGAAGCACTTCAGTACCAGGAAACTGGCCGGTGCCGACAACACGCTCACCAGGTTTGCTGTTCAAAGCAATGATGGAGCCGCTTATCGGCGCTCGTACCACCGTTTTTTTCATCTGATCCTGGTTCTGGACAAGCAGGCTTTTGTTCTGTTCAATACCGTGAAGCGATGCCTGAAATGCTGCGCGGGCCGCTTCAAAATTGGTTTTTGAGAGGATGTAATCAGATTCTGAGATGAGCTTCTCCTTGTAAAGCAGCGTTGCCTTCCGAAAATCATCCTCAGCCTTCAGTTTTTTTGAGGCCGTTTCGAGGCTTTGTGATTTCGCAGCATTAAGCTGGGCAAGACTTTGTTCTACCTGGTTAATGTAGAGATCAGGTTGAATTTTAAACAGAAGCTCCCCTTTCTGAACATTTTGTCCATCCTTGACTGGCAGTTCAATAATTTCACCCGATACATCAGGCGACATGGCCACAACAAGTTCCGGCTCAATTTTACCCGTTGCGGTAATAACATGCACAACCTCTTTAACAAAGACCTTTTCGGTGGTGACCTCCACAGGTTTTTCACGAAGCTTGAGCCATGTTATCAACGATCCACCGGCAAGCAAAAGTACGGCAAGGGTGATCAGGAGAGATTTTCGTTTCAGCAAGAATTGTTGTTTGCTCATCGGATGATAAACCAGATTCAGGTTACTGTGGTTGGGCTACATTACCCGTTGTGAAATCAAGAACACTTTTCTGCAATGCCAGATTATAGGTGGCCTGTGAAAGGTTTGACCGGGCATTGAACAATGTTGCCCGTGCAGCGCTCAACTCAACAAAGCTTGCCGCTCCCAGCTCATATTTTCTGTTGACTGCGTTAAAGGCCGAACGGGCAGCAGTAAAGCCTGCTTGAGCAGTCTCAATTTGGGTATATGCCGATGCATAGTCGCCTGCTGCCTGATAAAGATCAATGACAATACTTTTTTTCAGATCCTCATAATCAAGCTGCTGGTTCAACTGGTTGATTTTGGCCGATTCAATGGCGTAGCGAGTCTGAAAGCCATCAAAGATCGCCCAATTGAGGTTCAGCCTTGCTGAGTATCCGACCGTATTTCCAATTTGCTCTGAAAGTGGGGGATATGCGTATTCAGGATTCAGATATTCGACTCCTTTTGAACTGACACTCAAGGCCAGGTCGACGCTCGGATAACGGGATGCACGGGATGCTTTGACCTGCCATTGTGCAGCATTGCTCTCCATTGCCTTGCTTTTCAGGTCACTACGTTGATCAAGGGCTCGAGTGACCAGATCCTCTCTGTCAAACTTCACGGCAGGAGGTATCTTTAATGCCAGGGAGTCTGTCTCAAGGCTGATCTTTGTCAGTGGGTCAATTCGAAGTCGGCGCACCAGCTCAAGACGCGTTCGCTCCATACGGGTTTGAGCTTTCATGACCGTAAGGCGACTTTGCTCTACTTCAGCCTGTTGCTGGTAGAGATCGGTTATTGATTTCAGTCCCACCTGAAACTGCCTCTCAACAAGTTTTAGTTGATCTTCGACCGACAAGAGGTTTTCTTGCGATATTTCGAGCAGTTCACGGTCAAGGAGCACCTGATACCAGGTTTGTGTAATATCGTAGATAACACTCTCCAGTGCGCGGGAAAGGGTATACTCCGCAGCATGTTCTCTCTTGAGCGCTGATTGAAGGGATGCGTTGTCCCTGAAGCCATTAAATAGATTGATGGTGCTTGTAACGGTCAGATCAACCGATTGAGAGGTAGTTTTATTGATCGTTGCCGGATTGGTGAGCAGACTGTACGAACGGTTGAGTGCATAAGGTGTATAACCTGCAGTGGCTGACAATTGGGGCAGAAAGCTGCCGTAACTTTTCATCACATCAGCACCCTGGAGCTGCAGGTTGTTTTCAGCCTTCTTTGCTGATGAAGTGTTGCTGAGCGCAATCTTGATGCTCTTGGCGAGAGAGAGCTGTATCTCCGACACTTCGGCATCAGCACTGTTAGTGGGTGAAACAAGAAAAAGCGTAGAAGTGAGGGAGAAAAGTAAAATTCTTGAAATCAGGATCCTTGTGTTCACCATGGAGAGTCTCTTATGGCCATATTCGCATCCGAAATGTAATTGCCTCTTTATAATGTTACTCTTGTTCAAATCGTTTCATCCTTTTACTTTATTTTTCAATCATCTATAGTCGATCAAGGAGCACGTCTATCTCTTCCTGATAGTGCGCAGCATTCTGGGGTTTAAGTTGCATGAGATGGGTGTAAATTTTTATAGCTTTTTTATAGGCACCCTGGTCTGAAAAAAGAGTTGCAAGAGTTTCCGTAGGTACAGCAATGGCGGTATCGTCTGAAAAAGGTTTTTTTTGCTCAACGATTGAGGTTGGGTCCGCCGTTTCCGAAGTTTTGATCGGTTCAAAATTCATGAGTGCGGCAGAGAGCTGTTCAAGCTCATCCATGACAGGATCGAACAGTACAGCAACCTCAACATTCGGCTCCTCATCGTTTGCTGATACCTGGATGGTGGCAAGCTCTCTCCAGGCAACCTGGTTTGCCGGAGCTATAGCGCAACATTTTCGGAGATAGTTACCGGCAAGAGCGCGCCGATTGAGACCCAGAAGCGCCTTTGCATAGAGCAAATTAAAAAGATATGAGCTTGTATAGTGGTCTGCATATATCTCAAGTTTCTCAAGCCCTGAGTGGAATTCTCTCCTTGAAATATCAAGCGAAACTTCAGCAAAAAAAAGGTGCGGATTGGTGATCATGGCCGCTTCACTTCAAGGGCAAGCTCCAGCAGGCGCTCCACAAGTTCGGGAAAGGGGATACCGACTGATTCCATAAGCCGTGGATACATGCTGATATCGGTAAAGCCGGGAATGGTATTGACCTCATTCAGGACAATGGCACCCGTCTGCTCATCAACAAAAAAATCCACTCTCGACATGCCACTGCACCCCAGCGCCTTGTATGCCCTGAGGGCGTATGCTCTCACCTTTTCCTGAAGATCAGCAGGAATGCGGGCAGGAATAAAGAACTGGGCCGTATTGAAGATATACTTGTCCTGATAGTCATAGAACTCCTTGCCTGGCTCAATTTCACCGCACAGGGATGCTATGGGATGCTCATTGCCGAGCACGGCAATTTCAATTTCTCGTCCCTTGATTGTTGTTTCAATCAGCACCTTCCAGTCGAGCAAGCAGGCGCTCTCAAGCGCAGGCTGAAGCTCTCCCTGATGATGTACTTTTGTGATGCCGATGGATGAGCCGAGACTGGCTGGCTTGACAAAAAACGGATACTCAATCTTTTGTTCAATCAGCGAGTGATGTGCTTTGGGATCAAGGAGATAGTCTGCGCTGAAAATAGTTATTGATGGAGCAACCGCAATTCCGGCATCAGCAACACAAAGCTTTGTCAACGCCTTGTCCATGGTCAACGCCGACGCAAGCACCCCACATCCTGTGTAGGGAATTCCGCACGTATCAAGAAAGCCCTGAATTCGTCCATCTTCTCCATAACTTCCATGCAGGACAAGAAAGGCGAGATCAATCGATGCAGCCTTGAAGTCCACATCAAACGGTTTCTGTCCAGCTTGTTGAACCATCCGGCGAAGGGTTGCCCTCGCCTCTTCAAGAGAAGAGCCTCTCAACAACGAGGCAAGATCAATGTTCAAAATATCCTGGGCAACACCCTCACAAAGCCACTCACCCTCATGCGTTATATAGAGCGGCAGAACCCTGTATCGCTCAGGAACAAGATTGGCTGCGATTGATTGAGCTGAAATAATTGATATTTCATGTTCAGCAGATCTGCCTCCAAACATGAGGGCAACCGTAATAGGTGGCATGGGTGCAATTCCTGATGACAATTGAGCGTGAAGAAAAATTTTCAGGAAAATAGCCCTCTCGGAGAACATTTCCCTACACTTTTTTTGATTACAACGGCCTTTTCGGCTATCTTGTTCCAAAATTTCATGAATGAACACTCTCTTTTCAAGGGTCTATGCTCTGGATTCCGGGTTGCATACCGGAGAAGAAAATATGGAGCTTGACCGGCGCTTGATGGCCTCCTTTCTTGATGGCCGGTTTCAGCAGCGGTTTGGCCACAACAGTTGCCTCTGGAGGTTTTATGGGTGGCGACCTTATGCAATCACAGTAGGGTATAATCAGGATATTTCAGCTTTTGATAGCGCCAAATGCAGCTCAGCAGGCATTGATATTGTCCGAAGACCCACTGGCGGAAGGGCCGTATTTCATGCCGAAGAGTTCACCTACAGCTTTTTTACCGAGTCAGCAGAGCACAATGCAACGCTGTACCGGATGGTGCATGAGGTGATTCAGCGCGCACTGGAAGAGCTCGGCATTCATGCTGAGTTTTGCCGTTCGACCCTGAGCAGAGCTCAGGGTGAGGGCTCATCGGGTTCTGTAAGCTGTTTTACCGCATCGGCCAAATATGAGCTTCAGGTCGCAGGGCGGAAACTTGTCGGTTCCGCTCAGAGGAGGAGCCGGAACGTCCTTTTGCAGCACGGCTCGCTGCCACTTTCCCCACGCCACAAGGAGCTTGGCACCTTTATCGCGTTATCGGATGGTGAATTTTTGAATGATGATATTCGAGAGGAGATGGAGCGAAAAACCACCTCACTGGGGGAGATTCTTGGCTACATGCCTGCATACGCACGACTTGCGGAGCTTATGCAACGTGCCGCCGGGGAGATGCAAGGCGTTGAAACCGTTATGCTTCATCCAGATGAGTTGTCAGATATTTTTTAGGGTAACAGATTATTTTAAATCAATTAAGCGGTAGAACCATGAACAAAAGTGTTCAGCAGAAAGCAGGCCATGTCACCACAAGAAGGTTGCTTGACATGAAGCAGAGCGGCGAAAAAATATCCATGCTGACCGCTTACGACTACACCATGGCCAGAATTCTCGACCGCGCCGGTGTGGACGTGCTCCTGGTCGGCGACTCAGCGAGCAATGTCTTTGCCGGCCACAGCACAACCTTGCCCATCACGATTGAGGAGATGATCTATCATGCCAAGGCGGTTGTAAAAGGGGTACATGATGAGAGCGGCCGTGCGATGGTTGTTACCGACATGCCCTTCATGAGCTACCAGCTCTCAGGCGAAGAGGCGTTGCGCAATGCAGGCAAAATCATGAAAGAGCATGAGTGTGATGCCGTCAAGCTGGAGGGGGGCCGCGTTATTGCTGATACGGTCAAGAGAATTACTGATGTTGGCATTCCCGTCATGGGCCATCTTGGCCTGATGCCACAGTCCATCTACAAGTATGGCAGTTACCGGGTAAGGGCCCAGGAGGAGAAAGAGGCGGAGCAGCTTCTTGAAGATGTCGTTATTCTTGAAAAGGCGGGGGCATTTGCCATTGTGCTCGAAAAAATCCCCTCAGCCTTGGCCGCCGAAGCGACCCGCTCACTCACCATTCCTACCATCGGCATCGGCGCAGGAGTTGCATGCGACGGCCAGGTGCTGGTTATCAACGACATCCTCGGCCTCAACCGCGAGTTTCATCCCCGCTTTGTAAGGCGCTACGCCGACTTGAATACCGTTATTGAGCAGGCTGCCCGGCAGTATGTTGAGGATGTAAGGGGGCGCGACTTTCCGTCGGCGGATGAGAGTTACTGAAATTAAAAAGTGTTTTATGGCTTTTTTTGATATTATGGCAATTGGAAAGAATTACCATTGAGAAAAACTGAAGGGCATGTATAAAAAACGTGAAGATATTGCAATAGCCCGTGAAATTATCTCCTGCCCCGGTGACACGCTTGTCGAGCATATCGAATATACGGGTATGACGCAGGCGGAGCTGGCAGAGCGGATGGGGTGGCCTAAGAAGACTATCAACGAAATTATTCATGGCAAAGCGCAGATCACTCCGGAGACCGCGCTTCAGCTTGAACGCGTCGTCGGAATTCCTGCGGATTTCTGGATAGAACTTTGACATCGTTATCGGTTGAGGCTTGCGGAGATTGATGAATCCGAAATTTTGCTTCAGGCGGGTGAATGGTCGAAAAGGTTTCCCTGCATGGTTCAACCCGTTGGGTGAAGGGCAGACCCCTGATTCAGCTCTCAAACCGTTTTAACCGTTCGGACACCTTCTGGTTCACTTTTTTCCACGAAGCTGGCCATATCCTGAAGCATAACAAAAAAGATGTTTTTGTTGAGGGAATCGATTACTCGAGTGACGGCAAGGAAAAAGAGGCGGAAGCCAATGCGTTTGCTGAGGGGTGGATGATTTCGGTTACTTGAGCTCTTTGAAAGTTTTTGGGGTGAGAGGCTCTCTATCGCCGATAGTGCTCATAGCAAATCATGATTAATTTGCTGTGAGTGGCCACTTCTCCTATATTCTTACTTGTAAGAAATTCCAACAAAAAGAGAATCAGCATGCACATCGCGAGAATTACCTCTAAAGGCCAGACCACCATCCCGGTATCCATTCGTAAAGCTGCACATTTGAGTGCTGGCGATACGTTGACCTTTGAAGTCAAAGGTGATTATCTCCTCATCAGAAAAATAAACGTTTTGGACGATGAATATCTGAAAGGAGTATCAGACTCACTCAATGAATGGTCCTCACCAGAAGATGAGGAGGCATGGAATGCGCTTTGAGCCCTATGATGTTGTTGTGGTCCCATTTCCTTTTACGGACAAACTTGCGGTAAAACGGCGACCTGCGTTGATCATCTCCAACCACTTATTCAATGGTGATTACCATAATCATCTCATTATGGCCATGATAACCACGGTAAAAAACAGTGAGTGGAGCGGTGATATTCAGTTGCATGACTGGCAAAGCGCAAATTTAACGGTGCCCTGTAAAGTCCGCTTCAAGCTTTTTACCCTCGACAGGCGACTTGTCATTCAGCGTTTGGGGAGTTTGTCTCCAACAGATCAGGAGACCGTAAAAACGGCCATAACCCATTTTCTTGCAACTATCTGAGCATGAACCGGAGACAAACATGTGCAAAATAAATCCCCGTGTGGATTTCGCCTTTAAAAAGCTCTTTGGCAGCGAAGAGAACAAAGATTTACTGATCTCGTTGATTAACGCTATTGTTTCGGAACAGGATCAGGTGGTGGAGGTGGAGTTGAAAAATCCCTTTAACCTGGCCGATTACCGGGCTGATAAAATCTCTATACTTGATATCAAGGCCAAGGCTGAAAATGGTCGCTGGTTCAACGTCGAAATGCAGATCAGGGAAGACAACAACTTTGACAAGCGGGCGATCTATTACTGGGCAAAACTGGTGACCGAACAACTCGGTGAAGGGATGATGTACAAGGAGCTGATGAAAACCATCAGCATCAACATTCTCGACTACAATTTTGTGCCTGATACTACGGAGGTTCACAGTTGCTATAAAATCATCAATACCGCGACGGGCAAGGACGACGGGCTGCACGACGTTTTTGAGCTGCACTACATTGAGTTAAAAAAGTTTACAAAAACGTCCAAAGAAATCCAGAATGCGCTGGACCGCTGGATCATTTTTTTAACGACAGCACATCAGCTTGACCGGGAGCATACCCCAAAAGAGCTGGCATCCGATAAAAATATTGTGAAAGCCATTGCGGCGATTGATCGGATGTTTAATGAAGAGGAGCGTCAAGTCTATGAGATTCGTCTGAAAGAGTTTACCGATGTAGCGAGCATCATCGCCTCTGGAGCAGAAAAAAACATAGAAATAGGCAAGGAAAAAGCATCAAAAGCCATTGTGATGAACATGGCTGGTAAAGGCATTGATACGAACACTATAGCCGAGTTCACCGGGTTGAGTATGCCAGATATTGCCGCCTTTTTACAGAGCTGAGGTGAACAATAAGAGCACAAGAGAGCAGAAAGCCTCAGGGATACTGTAGAGATCTCTCCTCGTCAGCGCTTGTTGGTTGTAATCTTTTCAGCTTTTGCCACCACAGCAACGTATAAACGACATCTCTCTGTTCATGGTACACCAATACACCAATGCAACACAAGGAAGCCACAGCCCGCATCAAAATCAACAAGCTGCTCGAAGAGGCCGGTTGGCGATTCTTTGCAGAGGGTAAGAGCCCGGCGAATATTCAGCTTGAGCCGAAGGTTGCCATAACGACGCAGGATCTTGATACACTCGGTGAGAACTATGAAAAAGTAACCAAAGGGTTTATAGACTTTCTGCTCCTCAACGACAAAGGCTTTCCCTTCATTGTTCTCGAAGCAAAATCAGAGGCTAAAAATCCGCTGGTTGGCAAAGAGCAGGCACGGAAATATGCCCGCTCACAGAACTGCCGTTTTGTCATCCTCTCAAACGGCAATCTCCACTACTTCTGGGATCTCGAACGGGGCAATCCCTATCTGATAACCTCATTTCCTACCCCGGACTCCGTCACCGGCTACCAGAAGGTGAGCAGTGACCCGAAAGCTCTGCTCCATGAGCAGATTGATGCCGACTATATCGCCCTGACCCAGCGCCCGAACTATGCCGCCGAAGCGGGTTGGCAGACCGAAGCCGAGCGCCCCGACTACATCAAGGCCAACAAGCTCCGCTTTCTGCGCCCTTACCAGTTACAGGCCATCGTTGCCCTGCAGCATGCCGTCAAAGAGGGAAAAGAGCGTTTTCTTTTTGAGATGGCCACCGGTACCGGTAAAACCCTTGTGGCCGCCGCACTCATCAAGCTCTTTCTCAGAACCGGCAACGCCCGGCGCGTCCTCTTTCTTGTTGACCGCCTTGAACTTGAAGAGCAGGCAAGAAAATCATTCCAGGCAGCACTTGCCAACGATTATAAAACCGTTGTTTACAAAGAGAATCGTGACGACTGGCGCCGGGCTGAAATTGTGGTCACCACCGTGCAGTCACTGCTTTTTAACAACAAGTACCGGCGTCTCTTTTCGCCGACCGACTTCGATCTGGTCATCTCCGATGAAGCCCATCGCTCCATCGGTGGCAACGCCCGTGCCGTTTTCGATTACTTTATCGGCTATAAACTTGGGCTGACTGCTACACCACGCGACTACCTCAAACGGTTTGAGGGTGCTAACAGTGAAGCAAAAGATCCCCGCGAAGCGGAGCGCCGTCTCTTGCTCGACACCTACCGCACCTTCGGATGCGAAAACAGTCAACCAACCTACCGCTACTCACTGCTCGACGGCGTGCGGGAGGGCTACCTCATCAATCCGGTGGTGGTCGATGCCCGCTCGGAAGTGACCACCAAACTCCTCTCATCCCGAGGATTTATTGCCACCTTTGCCGACACCGAGGGAGATGACAAGGAGGAGACCTTTCGCAAGCGGCAATTTGAAAAACGATTTTTTTCGACCTCAACCAATCAACTCTTCTGCAAGATATTTCTTGAAAATGCCCTGCGCGACCCCGTCAGCGGTGAAATCGGCAAATCAATCATCTTTGCCGTCAGCCAGCATCACGCACTGAAACTGGCCGCCATCCTCAACCAAATGGCCGACCGGATGTTTCCCGGCAAATACCAGTCAGACTTTGCCGTTCAGGTCACCTCGGAAATTGCCGATGCACAGCAGATGAGCATCAACTTCACCAACAACCGCCTGCTCGGTTCAGGTGCCTTTCTTGAGAACTACAAAACCAGCAAGGCGCGGGTCTGCGTCACCGTCGGTATGATGACCACCGGCTACGACTGCCCCGATATTCTCAACATCGGCCTCCTCCGTCCCATTTTTTCACCAACCGACTTTATCCAGATCAAAGGGAGGGGAACCCGTCAGCACAACTTTCTTGACCTGCTTTTTGACGAGGCACGGAAATCGGAGATCGGTCAAGCCCAAAAAAGCTCATTCAAGCTCTTCGACTTCTTTGCCAACTGCGAATACTTCGAAGAGGAGTACGACTATGACCAGGTGATCAAGCTTCCCAAAGGAGCTGGTTCAGGCGAAGAGGGCGGTGGTGGCAATGGTCAAAACAGCGGAAACATCTACGAGCACACCGGAGAAGATCTTCTTGCAACCATGGCCGAGGCTGTCATTGGCGTTGAAGGGATGAAAATTGACCGCATGTTCTTTGACCGCTTTGAGGAGACCATTCGCGAAAACGACTTCATTGCTGCAACCGTTGAAGCTGGCCAGTGGGACAAGGTGATTGACTACGTCAACCGCGAAGTGTTCGACAAGCCCCACGAATACTACACCCTCAACAAACTGCGCAAAGCCGCCGCCGTCGACCGTCGCCTCACCCTCCGCGAAATTCTTGAAAAAATCTTCGGCCTCATTCCTCGCTTCAAATCAAAAGATGAACTGCTCGAAGAGGAGTTTGCCAAGTTCATCGCCGACTACAAACCCGAAGAGGCGGCGGCCATCCCCGCCATGAAACACTTTTTCAAGGCTTATGTGATGAGCGACCAGGTGCGCCATATCATCGACAGCCGGGAGTTGACCAAACTGGCAACCAATTCGCTGTTTACCACGCCCGATTTCAAAGCCGTGCCCGGCAAATACCGGGAGATCATCCCCGAATACATCAAAGATTACGTTTCACTTAACCAGTTTGCAGCTTAACAGAAGTACCCGTCTTATGCTCGACACCGCAACCAAACGCCGAATAGATACCGCCCGCGACATTCTGGTCGGAAAAGTACCCGACCCGAAATCGCAGGTCGAACAAATCACCATCGCCCTCATCTACAAGTTCATGGACGACATGGATGCCGAAAGCGAAGAGCTGGGAGGAAAACGCGCCTTTTTTGCCGGAGAGTATGGCCGATACGGCTGGGCAAAACTGATGCGCTCCGGGCTTGGCGGCCACGAAACCCTCAACCTCTACGCCGAAGCCATTGCGACAATGCCCGAAAATCCCGGCATTCCGCCACTCTTCCGCACCATTTTCAAGAATGCCTACCTGCCCTACCGCGACCCCGAAACGCTCAAAAGCTTCCTGAAAATCATTGACGAATTCGAGTACGACCACTCCGAGCGGCTTGGCGATGCTTTTGAATACCTGCTCTCCGTGCTTGGCTCCCAGGGCGATGCCGGGCAGTTCCGCACCCCTCGCCACATCATCGACTTCATGGTGCAGATCCTTGACCCCCAAAAAGAGGAGGTTATTCTCGATCCTGCCTGCGGTACAGCCGGATTTCTCATCTCCTCATACAAGCACATTCTGCGTGCAAACAGCGACGCCAACGGCAACAGCACCCTAACGCCCGACGAAAAGGGGCGACTTGCCCGCAACTTCAAAGGCTACGACATCTCGCCCGACATGGTGCGCCTCTCGCTGGTCAACCTCTACCTCCACGGCTTTGTTGACCCGCACATTGAAGAGTACGACACCCTTACCTCCGAGGAGAAATGGAACGAGTTTGCCGATGTCATCCTTGCCAACCCTCCCTTCATGTCGCCAAAAGGAGGTATCAAACCGCACCGCCGCTTTTCGGTGCAGAGCAAGCGCAGCGAAGTGCTCTTTGTGGACTACATGGCCGAACACCTCACGCCCAACGGCCGGGCCGGTATTATTGTGCCCGAAGGCATCATCTTCCAGAGCGGCACCTCGTACAAACAGTTGCGCAACATGCTCGTCGACAAAAGCCTCGTTGCCGTCATATCGCTGCCCGCTGGCGTCTTTCAGCCCTACTCCGGCGTCAAAACCTCCATCCTCATTCTCGACAAATCACTGGCGCGGCGCAGCAACAGCATAGCATTTTTCAAGGTGGAGAATGACGGCTTCGGCCTCGGCGCCCAGCGACGGGCCATTGAAAAGAACGACCTTTCAGCGGCGTTCGAGTTTCTGAAAGCGTGGTTTTCGTCGATTGGCTCCGACAGGGAAGTGTTGTCGAGCCCCAATGCTCTGATTGTGCCGAAAGAGAAAATTGCCGGGAATGGGGATTACAATTTGAGCGGGGAGAGGTATCGGGAGAACGGCATAAGAACGTCCGTATTTCCGTTGAAGCAGTTTGAAGATGTCTGTACTTTGGAATATGGATCAAGTCTTCCAAAAGAGAAGCGAGTTGATGGGCCGTTTCCTGTTGTGGGATCAAACGGTATTACAGGATATCACAATAACTATTTGGTTGATGGTCCAACAATCGTTGTGGGACGTAAGGGATCGGCAGGAGAAGTTACGCTCATTGAGCAGAATTGTTTTCCAATAGATACGACTTACTTTGTAAAACAGACAAACCCAAGCCAGTCAGACATTCGTTACTTGTACTGGATCTTGAAAAACTTGGGTTTACCTGCGTTGAGAGGTGGCGCTGGAATTCCTGGTTTAAACCGGTCGGATGTTTACCAAACCCATCAAATCCCCCTGCCACCGCTGGAAGTGCAGAAAGAGATTGTTGCAGAGATCGAGGGCTACCAAAAAGTTATTGACGGTGCCCGCGCTGTCCTTGATAACTATCATCCCCATATTCCCATACATCCCGAATGGCCGATGGTTGAGTTGGGGGAGATCGTTGATGAGCTGGAATCCGGTGTAAGCGTGAATTCGATGAACAGACCTATTACTGATGGCGAAGTCGGAATTCTAAAAACAAGCTGTCTCACAAATGGGGTCTTTGATTCTCGTGAACATAAGTCTGTACTGCCTGAAGAACGAATAAGGGTTCGCTGTCCAGTTCGTGGCAACACGATCATCATCAGCCGAATGAACACAGAAGCTCTTGTCGGTGCCAACGCATTTATACCTGAGAACTATCCAAATCTCTATTTGCCTGATCGTCTTTGGCAAACCGTGATCTCTCGTAAAGATATCGAAGTTAGGTATTTACAGGCTCTGCTTGCAGCTAAAGACATTCGACAGAGAATCAGTGCTATATGTGGTGGCACAAGTGGTAGCATGAAGAATATATCGAAGCCGCAGTTGCTTGCTCTCAGAGTGCCGCTACCCTCTTTGGAGAAACAGCAATCCATCGTTGCTGACATCGAAGCCGAGCAAGCACTTGTCGCCGCAAATCGTGAACTGATTCAACGTTTTGAGAAAAAGATTCAGGCTGCCATCGCCCGGGTGTGGGGAGAACCTACTGAAGCGGTGGAGTAATCATGGAAGAATCTATTGACCTGAGCAACTATTTGCCACTCTCATTTAAAACTCCGAAGGAGCAGGAGTACATCGCTTTTTTGTGGGATGCGTTTGATAACCTGAATTATTCATCAAAGTCATAAAAAAAGGGTGCAAAAGATATCACAATTGCTTATATTATTGGTACTTAAAGTCAATAAATAAGACGCGATATCAATGCAGCCCTTTGAACAGAATATAC
>Ga0194060_10000102_pt1 | contig 58577 bp, 50 predicted proteins | sample SepL225m_MetaG_FD_163427 | JGI IMG/M metagenome (GOLD analysis project Ga0194060, IMG submission 163427) | Anoxic zone freshwater microbial communities from boreal shield lake in IISD Experimental Lakes Area, Ontario, Canada - Sep2016-L222-5m | ecosystem: Environmental > Aquatic > Freshwater >... | reverse complement strand
GGGTTGTTCCCACATAACCATGGGCCTTTACCCATTCATTGATTTCATGGGTGGTGATTGTGTGAACATGGCGGGATCCAAATTGTTTCGCAAAAACGTTAATCCGGAATCGGATATCCTTGATGTACCGGGTCCGCTTGCCCTTCTCGGTCTTCACCTTGACATATTCATCCAACAGTTCCTGAACTGTTTTCACGCCCCCAGCGGGCTTGTGGTGGCTTTTCCAGAAGGAGACAGCATTGGACAAGGGGCTGCCGTCCAATTCCGTTTTAGCGGCAACGTACTCTTTTACGATGGCCTCCAAGGATAATCCTTCAGGCATGATCCTCAGTGCCTTGACAGCATCATGCCGCTGATCCTCTGAAAGCGACAGGGATGCGGTTCCTTCATTACGTAACCGGTTGATTTCGACTTCAGCCCAGGTCTTGGCTTCCGCCAGCGTTGCCTCGGTATGCCGGATCCTTCTTTTCTGCCAGTTGATTTCAACTTGCCAGCCGCTTTCCCGCTCCCGTATGATCCCGCCCTTATGCGTAACCATCTTGCCATAGTGTTTGCTCATTTTGAGACCGCCCTTTCCGGGACGGCAGCCGACTGCCGTCTCACAAGGGTCAATGTCCCAAAAATGTCCCAGCACGTCAAGAGCGGTTTCGCAGTAAACGTCATAAGACGTTGATTTTATATACTTTACCCCCGTAGCTCAGCTGGATAGAGCATCGGATTTCTAATCCGGCGGTCGCAAGTTCGAACCTTGCCGGGGGTGCCAGTAGGGCTAGCATTAAGGATGAATCTTGAGAGTGGGAGCATCGTGATATGAGATATGCAGTAATTATGGCGGGTGGAGCGGGGACACGGCTGTGGCCGATGAGCCGGGAGCGCTCACCCAAACAACTGCTTCCGTTTATCAAAGGGAAAAGCCTTCTTCAAATCGCCGTTCAACGACTGGAAGGGCTCGTCCCAACCCCGCAGCGCTATATCTGCGCGGCGAATAAACAGGAAGCCCTGATCCGTAAGGCGCTTCCCGAACTGGGCGCCACCCAGTATCTGGGCGAGCCCTGCGCCCGCGACACCTTGAGCGCCGCCGGCTTCAGCGCCGCCATTCTGGCCAAGTCCGACCCGGATGCCGTCATCGCCATTTTCACGGCCGACCACATCATCGAGCCCATCGATCAGTTTCTCAAAATCGTGGATCAGGGTTATCGGCTCGCGGAGCAGATCCCGAATGCCTTGGTCACTTTCGGTATTGCCCCAACGCACGCCGCCACAGGCTATGGCTATCTTCAACTGGGTCAATCGCTCGGAACTGGCGCTTCGATCGTGGAGCAGTTCAAGGAAAAACCTGCCGCCGATTTGGCTGATCGCTATTTCAAGTCCGGCCCATCAAGGTTTCTCTGGAACAGCGGAATGTTTATCTGGCGTGCCTCCACGCTGCTTGACTGCATCCGCCGCTACCAACCGGAGACCTACGCCGGTTTGACGAAAATTGCCGATGCCTGGGACACTCCGAAACAAAAGGCGATTCTGGATGAAGTCTATCCCTCCCTGAAGAAAATCAGTGTTGATTTTGCCGTCATGGAGCCTGCGTCCCATGATCAGGCGGTAAAAGTGGCAGCCGTCCCCATGCCCCTGAAATGGCTGGATGTCGGCTCCTGGCCATCGTTTGCCCTCACCTGTCCGAAAGACGAGAGCCAGAACGCAACCGGTGAAGGTAAATCGCTGCTTCCGGGAAGCACCGGAATGCTCGTGGCATCGAGTGACCCGAAACACCTGATTGTCACCGTCGGCTGCAAGGATCTGATTGTCATCCATACACCCGAAGCTACCCTGATCTGCCCCGCCGACCAAGCCGAGGCCATCAAGGATGTCCAGAAGCGTGTCACTGAGTTGTTTGGCGCGGATTACGTTTGAACTTAGGCGTGATCGGAAAAACTTCGATCCATCAGCATAGCCGGGATCGGCTGGATGGTTGGCGCCAACTGCAACGTTCCAAATGCCACACGCGCCAGTCTCTCCGCCGCCATTGCTTTTTGCCCCGCATCGCGCAAGGTTTTACCCCATGCCATCGCGCCATGATTCGCGACCAACGCCGCCGGGACTTCGAGCGGATTAAGACGCCCCAGCTTTTCCAGGATCAATGCCGCCAATGACTTCTCGTAACTGCGCTCCAATTCAGGTTTGCGCAACACACGTGTGACAGGGATTTCGCCCTTAAAATGCGCAGCATGCGTGGCCCCAAGACAGGGAATCGGACGCAGGGCCTGGGCAAACATGGAGACATACGTACTGTAAAGGCTGGCGATGGCATTCACCGCCGTCCAAGACTGGTAGAGGTGTAAATGCGTGATAGCATCCGGCCCCGGCAGCAGGTTGCCTTCCACTATGGCCCCCGACAGATCAAGCACCAGCATATCTTCCGGAGTCAGATCGGCATGAGGAATGGCAGCCGGCTTCACCACCACTACCCCACGTTCACGATCAATTCCGCTTACCTCTCCCCTGCCTAAGAAAACGAGTTCGTTTTTTTCAAGAGTCCTGTTGGCGTCACAAACATCCTTCCGAATAGCTTCATAAATCATATAAGTATCTCCAGCATGGCGCAGGCAACTTCAGGATCAAACTGGGTTCCGGAACACCGTTCTATCTCCCCTTTTGCCTGAACCTTTGAAAACGCCTCGCGATAAGGACGGTTCGAGGTCATGGCATCAAAGGTATCGGCCACCTGGATAATGCGCGCCCACAAAGGGATCGCGTCCCCTTTGGCTCCAGCGGGATAACCCCGCCCGTCATAGCGTTCATGATGCCCACCCACGGCCGGCAGAATGTCAGCCAGAAAATCCAGAGGCTTAAGAATATTGAGTCCCTCCATCGGATGCCTCTGAATGATCTCGATTTCGGCCTCATCCAGTCTACCCTTCTTCTGAAGGATCGCCTCAGGCACCCCGATTTTCCCGATATCATGCAAAATTCCGGCGATTTTGACCCGCTCAACATGGGCTTCAGGCAGTTTCAACCGGCTGGCCAAATTCTCAGCGACTTCCGAAACGCGTTCAGAATGTCCCTTGGTATAAGGATCCTTGGCTTCAACCGCCAGAGCCAGCGCCTGGACTGCTTCCAGGTTCAGCTTTTTTATGTAGTTGCGATCGATGGTATCCAACTCAACAAACCGGAGCGAGGCGTGCCCGATGCCGACCACATCTCCGTTGGCCAGACGTAAAAATTTAACCGTCTTGCCGTTCACCAGTATCCCGTTGCGACTGTTAAGATCCTCGATAAAATAAAAGTTATGAATGACCAGGATTCGGGCATGCATATTTGAAATGTAATGATCATCCACACGTAAATCGGCCTGCTTCGAGCGACCTATGATCGCCTGTGGCGCATCGAGCGGAAATTGGTGCTGGCCGCTTTCGTTTTTATACTCAAGATAGGCCTTATGTTTTTGTCCGAACAGGGAGCTTCCGACCGCTCCATGGGTGATCGTCATCGTCATCTCGCCTTCAATCTGCCAATCGTCCATCTGACACCTCGCTTATCCTTCACACACCGTTTCCGAGCAAATGCTGACCTCCGTCAATAAAAAGCGTCTGGCCGGTAACCCCGTCCAGTTTCAGCAGCGCCACCACCCCGGCCGCCACATCCTGGGGCGAAATCCGGCATTCGAGCGGCACCCGGCCCGCCCGGTCATGCAGATACCGAGCCCCTTTCCCCGGTGGCGGCAATACCGCTCCCGGCGCCACCGCATTGACCGTAAACCCCGGCGCCAGAGCAACAGCTGCCTCCGCGGTAAACGACGCCAACCCTTTTTTTGATAGGGAATAGGGAAGACAATCAGGATCCTTCGCCTCGATCCGCCGGTCAAGAAGATTGATAACCGCGCCCTGCCGCGTCTGTTCCGCAAAAAACCGTGTCAGTAGCACCGGGGTAAACAGGTTGATTCCAAACTCGACTTTCAACTTCGATTCCGTCACCGTCGTTAACCGGTTCTTATGGAACACGGCGGCATTATTTACCAGGATATCGAGATGCTTGGCCACCTTGAGCGCGGAGGACATCAATGAACGGCAGTCGGCTTCCGAATCAATCGCCTCCCTGACCACCCATGCCTTCACGCCGCGGGCTCGAATCATTTTGGCGAGTTGCTCTGCCGCCGTCACCGACCGACTGCAATGGATGACCACATTGCACCCCTCGTCCGCCAGCGCCTCGCAAATCGCCTTTCCAATCCTGACCGCTCCGCCGGTCACCAAAGCCGTCTTTCCTCGAAGTTTCACAGGGAACCCATCCATTTCTTGAGTGGCGCCGTCGCCTTGCCTTCCACATCAGGCATCACCAGGGCCAGACTGGCCCGATTCGGTCGCAAGAGTTGGCATGCCAGCCTCTGAATATCCTGAGCCGTGACTGTTTTCAAGGCACGAATCCCCTCCTCCGGCGTCTTGACCCGCCCGTAGGCCAGAATATGTTCACCCACCCACATCATCTGGCTGGTGGTGCTTTCCAAACCCAACTGGATCTGCCCGATGGAATAATCGCGCGCCCGTTCCAATTCTCCCTTGCCAACAGGCTTGTCCCTGATCCGTCGTAGTTCGCGCGCGATCAGGGCCATCGCGCGCTCCAGGCGATCCCGATCCAGCCCGCCCGTAATGACAAAAGCGCCCGTATCTTGAAACAAGTGGCCACCGCATTGAATGGCGTAGGCCAGCCCATACTGTTCCCGTACCACTTGGAACAACCGTGAGCTCATATTCTCACCCAAAATCACGCTGAAAAGCTTCAAGGCGAAGCGGCGGGAATCCGTGCGTCCGAAACTGCGGAACCCCAACGCGAGATGCGCCTGTTCAACATCCTTTGACATCACCTGCAGCGGCTTTCGTGCAATGGACTTCCCCACCGGCGCAAAGTGACGCGCCGCCTGGCGCCCAGTAGCCGAAAAGGCCGTCCGGACACATTCAACACAGGAGTCATGATCCACTTTTCCGGCGAATGCAACGACCATATTCGATGGCACATAATGACGGCGCATATGGGCCAGAAGCGCCTCGCGCCCGATCGCCCGCACTGTCTCGCAGGTGCCCGCCAGGGGCCGCCCCAAAGGGTGATCCTTCCACATCAATTCGCCCAGCATTTCTTCCACCTGCTGGTGCGGCTGATCCCGAACCATCATGATTTCCTCAATGATGACGGCACGCTCCTTTTTGATATCTGAGGGCGACAGACGCGGATGACGGACGATATCCAGCAGCACATCCAGCGCCTGCCAAGTATGGGGAGCCGCCACACGGGCGTAGTAACAGGTGCTCTCTTCCTGCGTAAAGGCGTTAATGTCGCCTCCCCGCCCCTCAATGTCCTGGGAAATCTCACGAGCTGTACGCCGGGCCGTCCCCTTGAAAACAATATGCTCAAGGAAATGACTGACTCCGGACTGCGCCTGGCTTTCACACCGTCCCCCGGCGCCAACCCAAACGCCCATGGACACGCTTTCCACATGCGGCATGGGGGCCGTAACCACGCGAATTCCGGAGGCAAGCCGTTCAACTCGTGACTCGATCATCATGATGAGGCGGCCGGCTTTAGAGCCGCCTTCATGGAGGGAATGGTGACCGCGCCCTCATAGAGGGCTTTACCGACAATGACTCCCTCAAGATTGGCTAGTTGTAACGAAGCGAGAGCGGCGATATCGCCACACTGCGAAATTCCGCCCGAGGCAATGACATTTGACTTCACCCTGCGGCAGAGAGTCCGAACGCCATCCAGATTCGGGCCTGTCAACATTCCGTCCGTGGCCGTGTCGGTATAGATAATGGTGCTGATCCCAGCGGCAGACGCTTTGATGGCAAGATCCACGGCCAGGGTATCGGTCGTATCCACCCACCCCTTGACCTGCACTTTCCCATTACGGGCGTCAATCCCCACCGCAATCTGATCGCCAAAAGTTTTTACCAGGGCCGCCAAGGCCTCCGGATCGGCGCAGGCCCGGGTTCCCAGAATGACCCGGCGAACCCCCGCATCCAACATTCGGCGGATGTCCGCATCCGTACGCAGTCCCCCACCCAGTTCCACCGGAATGGAAATAGCCGCCGCCATGGCTTTGACCACCTCATAATGCACCGGATGCCCGGCAAAAGCGCCATCCAGATCCACCACATGCAGCCAATCGCCACCCGCATCCGCCCATTGTCGTGCCATCGCAACAGGATCCTCGGAATAAACGGTCACCGAATCCATCCGCCCTTGGCGAAGTCGGACACACATACCGTCCTTCAAATCGATCGCCGGATAGATTTTCAAATCAGATGGCCCCTTTGCTTGAAGGAACTCCCTTGACGCGTGCGTCCTTTTTGCAGGCTTCGCGCAGGGCCCGGGCAACGGCTTTAAAAATGGCCTCATAGGCATGGTGCGGCTCTTTGCCGTATAACTGGGCAATGTGCAGATTCATCCGAGCCTTGACCGTAAAGGCCTGAAAGAACTCACGGATCAATAGCAGATCAAAATCACGGATTTTCCGGGTCCGGTTGGCTACCTCATAGACCATAAAGGGGCGTCCTCCCAAATCCACGACAGCCCGGCTCAAGGCGTCATCCATGGGAATATATGACCATCCATAGCGGGTGATCCCTTTCCTGTCCCCCAGCGACTGATCCATGGCATCTCCGAGCACCAGGCCAAGATCCTCGACCGTGTGGTGATAATCGACGGCCAAATCGCCCTTGGCCACCACGGTCAGGTCGATCAGCGAGTGTTTTGAGAACAATTCCAGCATGTGGTTCAGAAACGGCATACCCGTCTCCACCTTGCTGATCCCGGTTCCGTCGAGATTGACCGATACCTTGATGTCCGTCTCGCGTGTTTTCCGCGCCACTGTCGCCATTCTTTTCTTCATAAGCAGACTCCTGAGTTGCTTTCCAAATGTCGGATAGCTTTACCATATCAACATCCCCTAGTCTACATGGGTCTAGTGGCATTATCGTGGCTGTATTGACTCCACCCCTCAAAACCAATACTGTATCGTAATCGTTCAAGAAAGGAATCTGAAGTCGAATGACGACACAGTTAATAGCAGCACGCAAGGGAAATATCACCGGGGTCATGGAAACCGTGGCCCGTCTGGAGGGCGTTCCCGCCACAAAAATCCGCGATGAAATTGCTTCCGGCCGGGCCGTTTTGCCGGCTAACCCGGCTCATCCCATGGCACGCCCCGCCATTGCCGGTCGAGCCTTCTGCACCAAGGTCAACGCCAATCTGGGCCGCTCAACCGAGCGCTCGGAAGCCGGCGAAGAACTGTGCAAACTCAAGATCGCCCTGAACGCAGGCGCTGATTTCGTAATGGATCTCAGCGTTGGAACCGACTTGGCCGCCATCCGCGCCGGGATGTTAAAAGCCAGCCCTGTCCCATTGGGCACGGTTCCCCTGTATGAGGCCATCTCACGCCTCAAGGGGAAAGCCATGGATCTCACGGCGGAAATCCTGATTCAAGTAATCAAAGAACAGGCCGAACAAGGGGTCGATTTCATGACTCTCCATGCCGGACTGCTTCAGCACCATGTTCCCATGGCCATGAAACGCAAGCTGGGCATCGTCAGCCGTGGCGGCTCGCTGATGGCGGAATGGATGCTGGTTCATAAAAAAGAAAACCCGCTCTTCACCCACTGGGATCAGATTATCGAAATCTGCCGCGAACATGATGTCACCGTCTCCCTGGGCGATGGGCTCCGGCCCGGCTGCCTGGCGGATGCCAGCGATGACGCCCAGTTTGCTGAACTCGATACCCTAGCCGAATTGGTTCATTGGTGCCGGCGTGACGGGGTGCAGGTCATGGTTGAAGGACCCGGCCATGTCCCATTCAACCAGATCCAGTCGAATATGGAGCGCCAGCAGAAAATCTGCGACGGCGCCCCCTTCTATGTCCTCGGCCCGGTCGTCACCGACATCGCCCCGGGCTACGACCACATCACCTCCGCCATTGGCGCGACGGCGGCCGCCTATCATGGCGCATGCCTGCTCTGTTATGTGACGCCCGCCGAGCATCTCGGACTCCCCACGGGAGAAGAGGTCCATCAGGGAGTGATCGCCTATCGCATTGCCGCCCACGCTGCCGATGTGGCTCGAGGCCTGCCCGGAGCCAGGGAAGCCGATGACGCCATGGCCGACGCCCGCATGGCCTTTGACTGGAAACGCCAGTTCTCCCTTTCCCTTGATCCGGAACATGCCCGAAAACGTTACGAACAAACCCGTGTCTGCGCCGAAGACGAAGCCGATCATTGTTCCATGTGCGGCCCGGAATTCTGTGCCATTCGAACCAGCAAACGCATCCATGAATACAAAGCCCATTGATCGTGTTCTCGAAATTATGCGGACGTTGCGCAACCCCGAAAAGGGTTGCCCCTGGGATTGCGAGCAGACCCTCGAAACACTCAAGCCGTACCTGATTGAGGAATGTTACGAACTGATCGACGCCCTTGATTCCGGCGATGCCGAGAAGCATAAAGACGAACTGGGCGACATGCTGCTCCAAATCGTCTTTCAGGTACAACTTCGCCAGGAAAAGGGAGAATTCGGCTTTGACGACGTCTGCACGGGGCTCTCCGAGAAACTCATCCGGCGCCATCCCCATGTGTTTGGTGACGTCAAAGTGACGGGTTCCAAGGATGTCCTGACCAAGTGGGAAGAGATTAAAAACAAAGAAAAGAAAACAGGCAGACGCTCCGTGGTCGAAGGGGTTCCCAAACACCTTCCCGCCCTGATGAAGGCACACCAGGTTCAAAGCCGGGCCGCGCGCGTGGGCTTCGACTGGTCTGCCATCCACGATGTCATGGCGAAAGTGGAGGAGGAGCTGGCAGAAACCAAGGAGGCGATGCGCTCAGGGGATCGGGATCATATCGCCGAGGAAATCGGCGACTTGCTCTTCGCAGTCGTCAACCTCAGCCGTTTCCAGAAGTTGCACGCCGAGGAACTTCTCGCCGCAACGGTCCGAAAGTTTTCCCGTCGTTTTCAGGCCGTCGAAGCTCATGCCCATGCCGCCGGCAAGCCGATGAGTGAATGTTCCCTGGCTGAACTTGACGCCTTCTGGAACAAGGTGAAAAGCGAAGAGAAGACTGCTAATTAACCGTTCTCAATCCCGGTACCATCACCCATGACGGCGTGGCGCCTTGTTGGTGCCGCACAGGTTCGGGTAATTGATCTTCGGGGCGTGGCGATGAAATTCCTGAATGCTGCACACTTCGATACGCTTTGCATCCCGCATGGCTTCGATGCCTGAAATCGCCGCCTTCAAACCATGAATGGTTGTGGTGATCGGAATCCCCCGGATGATGGCGTGGGAACGCATTTTAACCTCATCCAGTCGCGGAATCGGGCCACTCGACGGCGTATTGACAATCCAGTTGACCTGCTTTTCCTCTATCAAATCGACAACATTGGGACGCCCATCGGCAATTCTGAAAAGGGCCAGACTCTTGATGCCGTTTTTGCGAAGCAAGGTGCTTGTCCCCGCCGTAGCGTAGATCGTGAAGCCTAGATTAACCAGCCGCAACGCCAGGGGCAGCATGAGCTGTTTATCCTCATCCCGGATGCTGAGAAAGACATTGCCCGCTGCCGGCAACGGGTTCCCGCCGGCTATCTGGCTCTTCAGAAAGGCCATCTCACCCGTGGAATCAATGCCCATGACTTCGCCCGTCGACTTCATCTCTGGCGTCAGGATCACATCCACACCCGGAAACCGTGCAAAGGGAAAAACGGCTTCCTTTACCGAGAAGTGTTTAGGAATGATTTCTGTGATGAATCCCATTTCCTTCAGCTTAAAGCCGGCCATGGCCAGGGCGGCCACTTTGGCAAGGGCAACCCCAATGGCTTTACTGACAAACGGAACGGTTCGCGAGGCGCGTGGATTCACTTCCAGCACGTACACATGCCCATCCTTGATGGCATACTGAACATTCATCAACCCGCACACCTGGAGTTCCTTGGCCATAATCAGGGTGCAACGCCGAATCTCGTCTTTGACCTCCTCGGTCAGGGTCGGCGGCGGAATCGTGCAGGCACTGTCACCGGAGTGAATTCCAGCCAGTTCAACGTGTTCCATAATGGAGCCGATGACCGAGGTCTCCCCATCGGAAAGGCAGTCCACATCCACCTCGACCGCATTCTCGAGGAAGCGATCCACCAGAACAGGCCGTTTCTGCGATACTTCCACGGCTTCGGCCATGTATTTTCGCAGCATCTCCACATTATAAACAATCACCATTGCCCGACCGCCCAAAACGAACGAAGGACGCATCAGCACCGGATAACCGATGCGTTCGGCAATCACCTCTGCCTGTTCAAGCGTGGTGGCTAGTCCGTTTTCAGGCTGTTTGAGGTTCAGACGCTTGAGCATGGCGGAAAACAGGTCGCGATCCTCGGCCATCTCGATACTGGAGGGCTTAGTGCCGATAATGTTGACCCCATTGGCTTCCAAGTCTTTGGCGAGATTTAGCGGCGTCTGGCCGCCAAACTGGACAATGGCACCCCAACAATTTTCCCGCTCATAAATATGCAGGACATCTTCCAACGTCAACGGCTCGAAGTACAGCCGATCACTGGTATCGTAATCGGTTGAAACCGTTTCCGGATTACTATTGACCATGATGGTTTCAAAGCCGGCATCATGTAAGGCAAAGGCCGCATGGACGCAACAGTAGTCAAATTCGATCCCCTGCCCGATCCGGTTCGGGCCGCCACCCAGGATCATGACTTTCTTCCTGTCGGTCGGTCGGCTCTCATCCACATCGCCGTAGGTGGAATAGAAATACGGGGTAAACGCGGTAAACTCCGCCGCACAGGTATCCACCAGACTGTAAACCGGGAGGAGCTTCAGCTCCTTGCGGGCGATCCGCACCTCGCCCTCCTGGCACCCCAGCAGGAAGGCAATCTGCCGATCCGAATACCCCATCTCCTTGATCTGACGGAACAAAGCCGGATCTTTTTTCAATCCCGCCAACGTCTTCGCGGATATAATTTCCCCCTCATAGGCCACTAATTCTTCCAAATGCCGCAGGAACCACGGGTCGATACCAGTGAGCTTATGGATTTTCTCCACACTCCAACCACGGGAAAAGGCCGCATGAACAATGAAAATCCGCATCGCGTTGGGCCGGACAAGTTCGGCCGACATCACCTCGTCCGTCATGGCCTCGAATACCGTGCCTTTGCCGTCGGCCCCGAAGCCGGACCGACCGATTTCCAGAGAGCGACAGGCCTTCTGGAACGACTGCTTGAACGTTTTGCCAATACTCATCGCCTCACCCACAGACTTCATCTGGGTGCCAAGGGTGCTGTCGACGCCCGGGAATTTTTCGAAGGCGAATCGAGGCATCTTCGTTACCACGTAATCGATGGCGGGCTCAAAGCAGGCCGGAGTTTCGCGCGTGATGTCATTCCGCAACTCGTCCAATGTATATCCTACCGCGAGTTTGGCAGCGATCTTGGCGATCGGGAAACCTGTGGCCTTCGAGGCCAGCGCGCTTGATCGTGACACGCGGGGATTCATCTCAATGATAATCATGCGACCGTTCTCAGGATTCAAGGCCCACTGCACGTTCGAGCCGCCGGTATCAACGCCGATTTCACGCATCACGGCGATTGAGCCATCACGCATGATCTGGTATTCCCGGTCAGTCAAGGTTTGGGCAGGCGCCACCGTAATACTGTCGCCCGTATGAACGCCCATCGGGTCGAGATTTTCTATGGAGCAAATGATGACAACGTTGTCTTTGTTGTCGCGCATCACTTCCAACTCGAATTCCTTCCAGCCTTGCACCGATTCTTCAACCAGTACCTCTGAAGTCGGGCTGTAAAACAGTCCCCGGTTGACGATTTCCTCGAATTCCTGATCATTGCAGGCAATACCGCCGCCGGTTCCGCCCATAGTGAAGCCGGGGCGGATCACAAGGGGATAGCGGCCTATCTCGGCCTTTATCTTCCAGGCTTCCTCGAGCGAGTGCGCTGAACCGCTCTTGGGCAGATCAAGTCCAATCTTCAACATGGCGGCCTTGAACAGGGACCGGTCTTCCGCTTTTCGAATCACCTCCGCCTTGGCGCCAATCATTTCCACGCCATAGCGTTTCAGGATGCCACGGTCATGCAACTCAATACCCAGATTCAACGCCGTTTGTCCGCCCAAGGTGGGAAGCAAGGCATCCGGGCGTTCGCGCCTGATGATTTCCTCGAGAATAGCCGCCGTCAGGGGTTCAATATAGGTCCGGTCGGCAAACTCAGGATCGGTCATGATGGTGGCGGGGTTGCTATTGACCAGCACCACCTCATACCCTTCCTCTTTCAAGGACTTGCAGGCTTGCACACCGGAATAGTCAAACTCGCAGGCCTGCCCGATGATAATCGGACCGGAACCAATCAGCATGATTTTTTTGATATCGGTTCTTTTAGGCATATAAGGGCAGCACCGCGGATTTGTGGTAGAAAACGGGCTTCAGACTTTTTTCGGCTTACGGCCGTCATGTTTTCCACGGCATTTCAGGGCCGCAGACACAAAATCACGAAACAGGGGATGAGGTTGCATCGGGGTGGATTGAAATTCCGGATGGAATTGACAGGCCACAAACCAGGGATGATCCCTCAGTTCAACAATCTCAACCAAGTCGCGGCCCGGACACATTCCCGAGAAGGCTAAGCCCTGCTTTGACAACTGATCCAAATATTTGTTGTTAAACTCGTAGCGGTGCCGGTGACGCTCCAAAATATCCGCTTGCCCGTAGGCCTGCCAGGCCTTGGAGCCCTCTGTAATCCGGCACGGATAAGCTCCCAAGCGCATCGTCCCCCCTTTTTCAGTCACCTTCTTCTGTTCCACCATCATGTCAATGACCGGGTAGGATGTTTCCGCATTGAATTCCGTGCTGTTGGCATTTTTCAAGCCACACACGTTTCGAGCAAATTCAATGGTCGCACACTGCATACCCAGGCAAATTCCAAAGAAGGGGATCTTGTTGGTGCGGGCATACTCAATAGCCTTGATTTTGCCTTCAATTCCACGGTCACCAAACCCACCCGGCACCAAAACTCCAGCCACACCCTTGAGCAGCGCCTCGGCTCCTGATTTTTCTATATCTTCGGATTCAACCATGCGGACATCGATCTTGACGCTGCTGGCGATGCCGCCATGCGTCAGAGACTCATAAATGCTCTTATAGGCGTCCTTCAAACTGATGTATTTACCCACCACGGCAATTTCGAGGGTTCCGTTAACAGGATTGATCAGCGTATCCACCATAATCTTCCAGTCGTCCAGTTTGAGCGGGTTGACATGCAATCCCAACAACTCAAGAAGGTACACATCCACATCCTGCCGGGCCAATTCAAGAGGGACTTCATAGATCGAGTGTTCAACATCCTTTTCCTCGATGACCTTGTTTTGATCCACGTCACAAAACAGGGCCAGTTTAGCCTTATGTTCGTCGTTCATGGAGTGCTCGCAACGGCAAATCAGAATGTCGGGAATGATCCCGATGGTCCGGAGAATTCCAACCGATTGCTGAGACGGCTTGGTCTTCATTTCACCCGCCGCCTTGATGAAGGGTACCAGCGTCAGATGAATGAACAATCCATTCTGACGCCCGATTTCATGGCGGAACTGACGTATCGCCTCCAGAAACGGCAATGACTCAATATCACCCGCCGTGCCACCGATCTCGGTGATGACGACATCCACATCCTCCCCATCCAGAGAACGGATAGCCGCCTTGATTTCATCCGTGATATGCGGGATCACCTGAACCGTTTTGCCGAGGTAGCCCCCTTCCCGTTCGCGACAAATGACCGACCGGTAGATGCTACCCGAAGTGTAATTGCTGTTCCGGTTGCAGATGACCTCGCCAAACCGTTCATAATGCCCCAGATCCAGATCGGTTTCAGCGCCATCCACCGTGACATAGACCTCGCCATGCTGGTAAGGCGACATGGTGCCGGGATCCACATTAAGGTAGGGATCAAGTTTTTGCATCTTGACGCGATACCCGCGCCGCTTGAGAAGGAGGGCGAGAGACGCCGCCGTCAATCCTTTTCCGAGTGAGGACACCACGCCGCCGGTGACAAAGATGTGCCGGGTTGGTCCATTTCGAGAAGCCATAATCAACCCTTTCAGTGATGTCCCTTTGAATCAAGATTGAGCAGCATGCCGCTGCTTTCCAGAGCGCCTTTCCCCTGCATCCGACTGATATCGAGAGGATAATCACCGGAGAAACAGGCGGAGCAATAATCCAAAGCGTTGGGGAACGGCGACAGAAGCCCCTCCATGCTGAGATACCCAAGGGTATCCGCCCCCGTGAACGCGCACACCTCTGCCGCGGTGCGGCCTGATGCGATCAATTCGGCTTTCGTGGCAAAATCAATCCCGAAAAAGCAGGGATTGATGGTGGGCGGGCAGGAGATGCGAAGATGGATTTCCTTGGCCCCGGCCTCGCGAAGCGCCATCACACGTCGCCGCGACGTAGTACCCCGGATAATCGAATCATCCACCACAATCACCCGTTTGCCGCGCACCACATCCGCCACAACAGCCAGTTTCATATCCACGCTCCGGGCACGTTGGTCCGAATCGGGCATAATAAAGGTGCGTCCCACATAATGATTCCGCATAAACCCGAAATCGAGCGGGATGCCGCTTTGGCGCGAATAGCCGAGCGCCGCCGAATTCCCGCTGTCAGGCACTGCCGTCACCAGATCCGCCTCAACCGGATGTTCCTGCGCCAAACGCATTCCCAGTTTTAGCCGCACCTCGTGGACGCTCTGGCCGAACACCGTGCTGTCGGGCCTGGCAAAATAGACATGTTCAAAAACACATTGGGCAATGTTTTTCTGATCCTTCTCGACGAACCAGGTGCTGCGCAACCCGGTGGAATCCACAATCACCAGTTCGCCCGGTTCCACATCGCGGACATAATCCGCTCCGATCTGGGTCAAGGCGCAAGTTTCGCTGGCGAACACATAACCGCTGCCGAGTTTGCCGATGGAAAGCGGTTTAAATCCGAGCGGGTCACGGGCCGCCATGATGCAATCCTTGGTCATCAGGAGGAAAGCAAATGCGCCTTTCAGTTCAGCCAGGGCGCGGGCCACACGCCTGGGGCGGTTGCGGTACATGGGATCGGCCAGGAGATGAATGAGGACTTCACTGTCGGTACTGGTCTGAAAGATGGCGCCCGACTCCTGATACATATTCCGCAGGAGTTTGGCATTGACAAGATTACCGTTGTGCGCAATCGCCCAGATGCCATCGATGCACTCCACGACGAGAGGTTGCACATTCTGGATGCGGGATGAGCCGGTGGTTGAATACCGGACATGGCCAATCCCGAGATGGCCTGCCATCCCACGGAGAACCTCCGTGTTGAACACGTCATTGACCTCCCCAATTCCTTTGGAGGACTTCACCTGGCTGCCGTCGGAAACCACAATTCCGGCACCTTCCTGCCCCCGGTGCTGGAGAGAAAACAAACCCGCATGAATTAACAACGCGACGTCGGGAATACCGAAAACGCCAAAGAGTCCGCACGATTCTCGAGGATGATCCATGTCTGATTCAAAATTCACGTAGTATTCTCCACACGGGGCTAATTTCATAACAGCCTGAGTGCCTAAAAAGCAAGATTTATCAACCGCAATTCGGCCGAAATTCAAAACTTGATGGACTCCCAGCCGTACAGACCTTCTTGCACACTCCCCATACCTCCCAACAAAACTTCACACTTAATCGAAGAAAGGAGATAAAACTGGATAGAAGACCTAGTCAGGACTATAGTTGAAGAAATTCCAAAGGTGAACCCCATGTCAACCACAACGATCTCCGGCTCACTTCCTGAATTCAGCACTGGCATTCCCTCTCTGGACACCACCCTTCAATCCCTCATCGCTGGCGACAATGTCGTATGGCAGGTCAACGACATCGAAAACTACAGCCCCTTTGTCGACAACTTTATACGGCATGGGCTGACCACAGGGGCACCTCTTGTCTACTTCCGATTTGCCAAACACCGGCAACTCGTTCCTGAAACGCCCGGCATCGATATCCATCATGTGGATCCAGAGGCGGGATTCGAAAAATTCGTCGGCGAAATCCTGAATGTCATCGAAGCCAATGGGCGCGGCGCGCTATATGTCTTTGACGGCCTCTCCGAGTTGGCGGCAGACTGGTACAGTGACCGAATGCTGGGCAATTTTTTCATGATCACGTGCCCGTTCCTCTTCAAACTAGATACCATCGCCTACTTTGCCCTCTTTAATAAACGCCATTCATTCCATGCCGTCGAGAGCATTCACCAAACCGCGCAAGTGGTGCTGGATGTGTATCGCAATCGAGAACATCTATTCGTGCAACCCGTCAAAGTCGATAAACGCCATTCTCCCACCATGTATACGTTGCATGTCTGGGGCCCAAACGATGAATTTTCGCCGGTGACTTCCAGCACGACCATTTCCGACATTCTCTCCCAAACCCCCCAACCCTGGCTGGATTTCTCCACCTCGCGCCCGGGAATATGGATGAAGACCGTTTCAGAAGCCCAAAAAACTCTGGAAGCTATCCGGAACGGCACCGGCACAGATCAAAACACACAAAACGCTTTCCATCGACTTCTCCGTAGCGCCATCACGCGGGACGACAAATTCATGCCGCTCGCCGAAAAATACTTTGACCTGGCCGACCTGATGGCCGTGATCCAGCGGATGATCGGCACCGGCCTCATCGGAGGAAAATCCCTGGGCATGCTGCTGGCACGGGCCATCCTAAAGAAACAGGCGCCATCCCTCTACGAGATTCTTGAATCCCACGATTCTTTTTTTATCGGCTCGGATGTATTTTACACCTATCTGGTTCAAAATGAGTGCTGGGATCTCCGCCGCAAGGCTAATGACCTGAACTTCCTGATCGAACATAATGACGAAGCCCAGCACAAACTGCTTTCCGGAAAATTCCCCGATACTATCCGGCGCCAGTTCATGGAGATGCTCGACTACTTCGGTCAATGCCCTATTATCGTGCGCTCAAGCTCATTGCTCGAGGACAGCTACGGGAATGCCTTTTCAGGGAAATACGACACCGTCTTCTGCGCAAACCAGGGAACTCCCCAGCAGCGTCTGGCCGAATTCATGAGCGCGGTTCGCACGGTCTATGCCAGCACCTTAAGCGTGGATGCCCTATCCTACCGAGCCCAGCGCGGCTTGCTGGATCGGGACGAACAAATGTCTCTTCTGATCCAGCGCGTGTCCGGCGAACTTCATGGCGGGAATTTCTTCCCTCAGGTCGCCGGTGCCGGATTCTCATTCAACCCGTATGTCTGGGACAAAGATATCGACCCCAGCGCCGGTATGCTTCGCCTGGTGTTTGGCCTCGGAACCCGCGCCGTGGACCGCCTCGGCGACGACTACACCCGCCTGATCGCCCTCAACGCACCTGAAAAAAGACCCGATGCATCAGCCGGGGATATTCGAAAATTTTCGCAGCGCCAGGCCGATGTCCTTGACTTGCCGCGCAATCAACTCATGTCAAAGAATTTCAATGATGTCGTTCATCCTGTTTCCAAGACATTACCGCTGGATCTGTTCGCCGTCGAGGAAGGCGCCCCGGGTGGCCGGGAGCAACGCTATTACCTGACCTTTGACCGGTTGATCCGGGAGACCCATTTTGTAAATGATATGCGCGTCATGTTGAGGCAGCTCCAAGATGCCTATGACTATCCCGTGGACATGGAATTCACTGCCAATTTCACCCCGGATGGCGACTACCGTATCAATCTGCTGCAATGCCGACCGTTCCAAGTGCGCATTGCCGGCGATGCCACCGACATCCGCAGCCCGGACTCCATCCGGAAGGAAAATCTGCTGATGGAGAGCTCAGGTCCGATCATCGGCCAGAGCACTTCGACCAACATAGACCGCCTGATCTACATCATCCCATCCCTCTACGGACAAATGTCAGTCACCGAACGCTACGCCGTGGCGCGTACCATCGGCAAGTTGAACCGGATGACCGCCGCCACCCCGGGCGAGCGCGTGATGATCGTGGGCCCCGGCCGGTGGGCCACCTCGACACCCGCCCTCGGTGTACCCGTGTCCTTCTCTGAGATCAATGCCGTATCGGTCATTTGCGAAATCGGCGTGATGCACGAGGGATTAGTCCCCGACGTATCGCTTGGCACCCATTTCTTTAATGATCTGGTGGAAATGGACATGCTTTATCTGGCCATCCTGCCGGATCGAAAAGGCCACCTAATTAACCCTGAGCTTCTAGCCAGCCTGCCTAACAAACTCACAACACTGTTACCCGGTGCTGAAGCCCTGTCCGGAGTCGTTCGTGTGATCGACGGCACGGATCTGCCACACGCCTCACGCCTCCGGCTCTATGCCGACAGCTTCGGGCAAAAGGCCTTTTTTTACCTGGGATGATCGCCTCAAACCCGGTTAAACCAGACCCTGAGCGATCATGGCGTCAGCTACTTTGACGAAACCGGCGATATTGGCACCCAGTACATAATTGCCCGCATTCCCGTATTCCTCGGACGCCGCATAGGCGTTCGCGTGGATGGACTTCATTATGCCTTGCAGCTTCTGATCTACCTCCTCCCGCGACCAGGACAACCGCATCGAGTTCTGGGACATTTCCAATCCCGAGGTGGCCACGCCACCGGCGTTGGCGGCCTTTCCCGGCCCGTACATGATCTTGTTCTTCAGGAACACCTCGACTCCATCCGGGTCAGTCGGCATGTTGGCCCCTTCCGCCACCAACTTGCAGCCATTCTTGACCAGGGTTTTAGCGTCGTCGCCTGAAATCTCGTTCTGGGTAGCCGACGGAAAGGCGCAATCGCATTTGATGCTCCAAGGCCGCTCGCCGTCCTTGTATTGACATCCAAATTTGTCGGCATATTCCTTGATGCGACCGCGTCTTACATTTTTCAGATCCATAATGAATTCAAGTTTCTCCGCCGTGATACCGGTAGGATCGAAAATTGTTCCATTCGAGTCGGAGACCGATACGCATTTACCACCCAACTGGTTGACCTTCTCAATTGTATACTGGGCCACATTGCCAGAGCCAGACACCGTGCAAACCTTGCCTTTCATGGTATCGCCGCGCTTCGCCATCATTTCCTGGGCGAAGTACACCGCACCGTAACCGGTGGCCTCGGAACGAATCAACGAGCCCCCCCAGTTGAGACCTTTGCCGGTCAGCACGCCTGTAAACTCATTTTTGAGGCGCTTGTATTGGCCGAACATGAATCCGACTTCCCTGCCACCCACGCCAATGTCGCCCGCTGGAACATCGGTATCCGCCCCCACATGGCGATATAGTTCCGTAATAAAGGACTGACAGAAACGCATCACTTCCGAGTCCGACTTGCCCTTCGGATCGAAATCAGAACCGCCCTTGCCGCCGCCCATCGGGAGCGTAGTCAGTGAGTTCTTGAAAATCTGCTCAAACCCCAGAAACTTGATAATGCCCAGATTCACAGACGGGTGGAATCGCAACCCACCCTTGTAAGGACCGATCGCACTGTTAAACTGGACGCGAAAACCCCGATTAACCCGAAAATGGCCTTTGTCATCCTGCCATGGCACGCGGAACATGATCACCCGCTCCGGCTCAACAATGCGTTCCAATATGGCGTGATCCTGATATTTTTTGTGACGCTCAACAACAGGAGAAATGGACTCCATCACCTCGGTTACCGCTTGGATGAATTCAATCTGCTCTACGTTTTTCCGTTTCGTCTGCTCCAATACTGATTCCACATACTTGTTCATTTGTCATCGCTCCTTGTTATTTTGATACGGCAACTATTTGCCGTAATATATTGCCTTGAATATTAAGTAATCAAACACAATACTCTGCTTTTTACGGCATATTTAGCGGCAATATTGCCGTATTCAGTGCTATGACACGATCTCGAGGACAACCGACTATGTCGAAGAAAGAAATGACTCGCTTAGGAATCCTGCAGATATTGAGCGAAGCATCTAGACCGATCGGAGCGGCAAAAATACGGGCATCCCTGCTATCAGTCGGGCTGGATATCCAGCCCCGGACGATCCGCCTTTATCTCCTCCATCTCGATCGGGACGGATTGACTGTTCAAATCAGCCGTCGAACGGGGCGGATTATCGCGGCAAAAGGCCGAGAGGAATTGGCACACGCTAACATCGTTGAAAAAGTCGGCGTCGTCGCCTCAAGGGTTGACAACCTCGCTTACCGGATGACTTTGAAACCTCCTGTAAAAACAGGAACCGTGGTGGTTAATGTTTCATTCATCCAACCGGAACATCTCAGCCGGGCGTTGAATGAAATGAAACTGGTGTTCCGTCATCATTTCGCCGTCAGCCCCCGCATCCTGATCGCCAAAACGGGCGAACTGCTCGCAGGGACACTTGTTCCGGAAAACCAAATCGCCATCGGAACAGTTTGCAGCGTGACGCTGAGTGGGGCACTACTACACCAGAGCATTCCCGTGAAAGCTCGTTTCAGCGGGTTGATTGAAGTAAGAAACCGGCTCCCCATACGGTTTGCGGATCTGATCAACTACGATGGCACAACACTGGATCCCCTGGAGATATTCATCCAGGCCAATATGACCCGCGTGCGAGACGTAATTCTCACGGGAAACGGGATCCTATGCGCGGCGTTCCGTGAAATTCCAACAGCCGCTCTGAGCGACGCTATGGAGCTCACAAAAAAACTCCACGCGATGGGACTCGGCGGCATTATGAGTTTCGGACAGCCGAATCAGCCGCTTCTCGGAGTGCCTGTGACGGAGGGGCATGCGGGACTCATCGTTTATGGCGGGCTGAACCCCATCGCCGCGTTACGTGAATGCGGACTCCCGGTCATCATTAAATCCATGGCTGGCTTGGAGCCCTACTCAAACCTCAAGACGATCGAAGACTATCAACGAAAGCAACGGTGATGCCTCACGGATGTCCATGCTCTTTCAACCAGGCATCGATGCCCTCCGAGGCACGCCTTCCGTCTTTCATAGCCCGAACCACCAGGGAGGCGCCATGAGCCATATCGCCTGCCACAAAAACACCAGGGATATTGGTCATGTTCCGGGAATCGCGCCCAATACCACCCCCGGGAACGGTCTGGATACCCAGATCATCAACAAGCTTATTCTTCCCAGGCCCGGAGAACCCCATCGCCAGAAGAACCAGATCAGCCTCGATCATGAATTCCGTGCCTGCCTTTTCATTCATGACAGGACGTCCACCACCGGGTGGGGTGACCCATTCAACCTCGATCACCTTGACCGACTTCACGATTCCGTTCCCACCGGTGAATTCTTTCGTTGCCATGCTCCACCGGCGCTGACAGCCTTCCTTGTGGCTGCTTGAGACCCTTAACATCGTGGGCCACATCGGCCATGGCGTGGCCGAAGACCGGGCTGGAGGCGGCTCGGGCAGGATTTCAATCTGCGTCACTTCTGTTGCACCCTGTCGGATCGAGGTGCCAACACAATCCGCCCCAGTGTCACCCCCTCCGATGACCAGTACCTTTTTACCAGTCGCCAGGATATCCAATGCGGGATCAATGGTCTCCCTTCCCAGGCGCCGGTTTTGCTGAATGAGGAAATCCATGGCTAAATGAATGCCTTTCAAATCCCGTCCCGGCACCTTCAAATCACGCGGTTCACGGGCGCCCCCGGAAAGACAGATCGCGTCAAAACGGTTCTTGAGATAGTGATAGGAAATATCCTCACCCACCCGAACCTGATTTTCGAACACCACGCCCTCCAGCTCCATCAATCGAACCCGACGGTCAATCACCCACTTGGCGAGTTTGAATTCCGGGATGCCGTATCGGAGGATGCCACCGGGTTTCTCGGCGGCGTCATAGACCACAACACCGTACCCCATATGGTTTAAAGTATCTGCGACCACCAAGCCAGCCGGGCCAGAACCAATGACAGCTACTCGCTGATCCAGCCTTTTGGCAGGCGGTCTTGGCTGGACATAACCTAGCTCGAACCCTTTTTCAATAATCTCCAACTCAATCTGGCGGATGGCCACCGGCTCCTTATTGATGCCGAGCACGCAGGATCCCTCACACACCGCCGGGCAAATCCGGCCAGTAAACTCAGGGAAATTGTCTGTCGAGAGAAGAATATCCAACGCTTCTTTCCACCGTCCCTGATAAACATGCTCATTCCATTCAGGAATGACATTTTCAAGTGGACAACCCTCGCCATGACAGAAGGGCGTCCCACAGTCCATGCAACGGGCCGCTTGCTCCTTCAACACTTTCGCTTCATTCCGCAATTCAACGGGGTTGAAATCCTTCACTCGCTCCGTCACGGGCCGGTAGCCCGGGTCGCGGCGCTCATAATCCATAAACCCAGTCAGCTTACCCATGGATCACCTCGGCTCTTTCCGTGGCTTCATCTTCCCTCATCATTTGCCCCAGGACACGGCGATACTCCATCGGGAAGACCTTGATGAAATACGGCAGGTGATCGTCCCAGTTCTCCAGAATCCGTTTTGCCTTGCGACTGCCGGTATAACGCAGGTGCTTCTCAAGAAGGCCACGCAATTCGGCTTTGTCTCGCTCGCTGATCACCAACTCAAGATCAACCATGTCCAGATTGCAGCATGCATCAAAAATCCTGGCCTCATCATAAACATAGGCGAGGCCGCCACTCATGCCGGCCCCAAAGTTGACACCCGTACGGCCAAGGATCACCACGCGGCCGCCTGTCATATATTCGCACCCATGGTCTCCAATCCCCTCGACCACGGCGATGGCGCCGCTGTTACGAATCGCAAATCGCTCCCCGACCGCCCCATTGAGATACACCTCGCCGCAGGTGGCCCCATAGAGCAGCACATTGCCGGCGATGACATTTATTTCCGGATCGTACGCCGCCCCGGCAAACGGCTTGACGATAATCTTGCCGCCTGACAGCCCTTTCCCAAGGTAATCGTTGGATTCCCCTTCCAGAATCAGGGTCATGCCCCGTGCGCACCAGGCGCCAAAGCTCTGGCCGGCTGAGCCCTTGAAGGTCATGGTGATGGTGTCTTCGGGAAGCCCGGCATGGCCGTATTGCTTCGCCACCAACCCGGCGATCATCGTGCCAACAGTACGGTTGACGTTTCGGATCGGCTGTTCGAGGGTCACCGGCTTACCGGTCGCAAGGGCCGACTTGACCTTGGGAATCAGTTGCAGATCCAGGGCACTGTCCAACTCGTGATCTTGTTTCCCGACGCAGCGAACCTGACCAGTAACCGCTGGACGATAGAGGATATTTGAAAAATCGAGCCCTTTTGCCTTCCAGAAGGTGACCGCTGAGTTCATCTCCAGGCAGTCCGACCGGCCAATCATCTCGTCGATCGTGCGGAATCCCAGTTGGGCCATGATTTCGCGCACTTCTTCAGCAATAAAGGTGAAGAAATTGATCAAATACTCAGGCCTGCCCGCGAACAGTTTTCGCAACTTCGGATCCTGTGTCGCCACGCCAACCGGACAGGTGTTGTTGTGGCACTTGCGCATCATGACACATCCAAGAACGACCAAGGCGGTGGTCGCAAACCCGTATTCCTCTGCGCCCAATAACGCGGCCACCACGACATCACGCCCGGTCTTGATCTGGCCATCCGTCTGCAGCCGCACCTGTCCGCGCAGATTATTCAACACCAGCGTCTGCTGTGTCTCTGCCAAACCGAGTTCCCAGGGGGCTCCAGCATGTTTAATGGACGACAACGGCGAGGCCCCTGTTCCGCCGTCATAACCGCTGATCAAGACCACATCCGCATGCGCCTTCACCACGCCGGCGGCAATGGTCCCCACCCCCAGCTCGGAAACCAGTTTGACGGATACCCGCGCCTCCGGATTGATATTCTTCAGATCATAGATAAGCTGCTTGATATCCTCAATGGAGTAGATGTCATGGTGCGGCGGCGGGGAGATCAGCGTCACCCCGGGCGTCGAATGACGAACCCGGGCGATCTCGTCGTTTACCTTGTGACCGGGCAACTGCCCCCCTTCACCGGGCTTAGCACCTTGGGCGATCTTGATCTGAAGTTCGCGGCAATTCACGCAATACTCAGCCGTAACGCCAAACCGTCCGCTGGCTACTTGTTTGATCGCACTGCACCGGCTGTCCCCGTTCGGCAGCGGCTTATACCTTTCCGGATCCTCGCCACCCTCGCCACTATTGCTCTTTCCACCCAGTCGGTTCATGGCGATGGCCATTGCCTCATGCGCCTCGCGGCTGATGGAGCCGAACGACATGGCGCCGGTGACAAACCGTTTCATAATTTCCACTGCAGGTTCAACCTTGTCAAGAGGAACGGCAACGCCCGGCTTAAACCTGAACATTCCACGCAGGGTAAACTGTTTTTCCGCCTGGTCGTTGATCAGTTTGGCGTATTCCTTATACCGCTTCGCATCCCCACCCCGGCTGGCTTGTTGAAGGGCGGCGATCGCCTCAGGCGACCACAGATGTCGCTCCCCGTCACGGCGGAATCGATATTGGCCGCCTGACGAAAGAATGGGTGTCGCATCCACGGCTGGCCCGAACGCCTCGAGATACCGTGCGTTTGCCTCGGCGGCAATTTCCGCCAAACCGATCCCACCAACACGCGAGGCTGTACCCGTAAACAGTCGATCCACAACGGTCTGATTAAGCCCCACGGCCTCAAACACCTGTGCGCTTCGATAACTTCGGAGAGTCGAAATCCCCATCTTCGACATAATCTTGCGAAGTCCTTCACACAAGGCTCCCACATAATTTTCCATCGCTCTGGCGGACCCGATTTCGACACTCAACTCTTTTTTGATCGCCATGTCCGCAATCGTTTCAAAGGCCATATAGGGATTCAAGGCCGTGGCCCCGTATCCGAGCAGAAGTGCCATGTGCATGACCTCACGGGCCTCGCCGGTTTCAACAATCAACCCCACCCCGGTACGGCGTCCGCGACTGACAAGATGCCGGTTCACCGCGGCAACAGCCAATAACACTGGAATAGGAGATACTCCTTCAGGAAGTCCTCGATCGCTCAAAATCAGCAAGTTCTTCCCATCCATCACCAATTCATCCGCGCGACTACACAGCCTTTCCAACGACTGGTTCAAATCGTCGCCTGAGCCGCCCGCCGGAAAACCGATGGTGAGCGTACCGGCGCTGAAATCCTTGAGACTGAGGCTGCGGATCTGTTCCAAGTCCTCGTTGGATAGAAATGGATGACGCAACTTGATCAGGCGGGCATACTGCGGGAGTTCCGTCAGAATATTCGACGGATTTCCAATGAACGTCATCAGCGACATCACCAGTTCTTCACGAATCGGGTCTATGGGTGGATTTGTGATCTGGGCAAACAACTGCTTGAAATACGAAAATAACAGTTGTGGCTTTTCAGAAAAAACCGCCAAAGGAGTATCGGCCCCCATGGAGCCCACGGCTTCATGCGCCTTGGAAGCCATCGGCTCCAAAACGACCTGAATGTCTTCGCGCGTGTAGCCAAAAAGCCGCTGCCGCTGGAGCAGGGTCTCGGCCTCCGGTATGACGGGGGCCATGGCCTCAAACAGACCCTGAATCGTGATTCGATTTTCATCTACCCAGCGTCGATAGGGCTGACGGCGCGACATCTGACTCTTGATTTCCTTGTCCTTGATGACACGCTTTCGCTGAAGATCCACCAATAGCATCTGCCCGGGGCGCAGGGCGCCCTTCTCCAGAACGCGTTCCGCAGGGATATCGAGTACCCCGGCTTCGGACGCCATGACAATGAAATTATCCTTCGTAATCGTATATCGAGCGGGACGCAGTCCGTTTCGATCCAACAAGGTTCCCACCACCGCACCATCGGTAAAGGCCACGGTCGCCGGACCATCCCAAGGCTCCATCAAACCGGCATGATACTCGAAAAAGCCTTTCTGATCCGGACCAATGGGGTATTTTGTCCCCCACGCCTCGGGGATGAGCATCATCATGGAATGCGGGATTGAACGCCCGCCGGCCACCAGAAGTTCAAGGGCATTATCCAAACAGGCGGAGTCGCTTCCACCGGGATCGATGACAGGAATCAATTTACTGATATCCGAGCCGAAAAGCGGAGATGCAAGCCCGTTCTCACGGGACTTCATTTGATTGATATTCCCTCGCAACGTATTGATTTCACCATTGTGGGCCAGGAAACGAAACGGCTGCGAGAGCTCCCATGATGGAAAGGTATTTGTACTGTAACGCTGATGAATCACGGCCACCGCGCTCTCCATTTCGGGGTCATTAAAATCCTTGTAAAACCCGGATACCTGACCGCCCATCAAAAGCCCTTTATAGACGATCGTCCGGGAGGAAAAGCTGGGAATATAAAAACGATGATTGGGCCCCAACCTCTCGTCTATGCGACGCTGGCATTGCTTACGGATCACGTACAGTTTCCGATCAAGCGCACCCGCAGCCAGATTACCCCCGCCCACAAACACCTGCATGACAAAGGGCTGCTCCTTGCGGGCCTGTTCGCCAAGTATGCTCCCGTCGGTGGGGACCTCACGCCAACCGAAACACTTCAAGCCTTCTTCCCGGATCACGGATTCAATGGCCTGTCGACAGACCTCGCGGGCGTCCGACTGAGGCATGAAAAGCATGCCCACCCCATATTCCCCCGCCTTGGGCAAGGTGATCTTGAGGCCTGCGGCCTCCTTCCTGAACAGCTTGTCCGGAATTTGGAGCAATACCCCGGCGCCATCGCCCGTGCTCAGGTCGCCGCCCACCGCGCCGCGGTGAAGCAGATTCTTCAACACCTCAATACTATCGGAAACGATTCGATGTGATGGCGTTCCATCTATATTGGCCAGGAACCCGACGCCGCAACTGTCATGCTCGTTGGCGGGATCGTACAACCCCTGCGCCACAGGCATTCCGTTCCGAAATTGCTCAACTTTTGTTTTCATAATCAGCGGTGACTCTATCACGATCCTCACTTAGAAATCCACATTTCCGTGAAACCAATCGCAATGCCCCAGTCTCGTGGTGGAGTCCTGATAGGGCGACCACACCGTTGGCCGCCCCAGACGGCTTCGGCGAGCCGTCCCTTCTCAGTATTCCTACCGTGACTAAGGGGTTACTTCCAAGTTAAACAAAAGCCCCGCCGTACTTGATCCGGCGGGGCACACACTCATTTACAGTCCATCTTACCTGTAAAACAACATATCGGCATAAGTCGGGATCGGCCAGTATTCGGTCCCCATGACCGGCTCGATACCATCCGAGATCTTCCGCAACACACCCATCGCCGGGATCACGTCGTCGCGGAACGCCACGGCCTTTTTGCCGACGGAGGGTTCGCCTGAAGCTGCGGCCACCGTGTCCGCCAAGGCATCAATCGCCAGACTCATATCGCCTGCCGCATCGTTCACCTGTTGCAGGAGTTTGGACTGGGCGATGGCATCCATCCCAGCGGCCTCCACCGCATTCACGCTGTGCGCCAAGTCTGTGGCATAGCTGATGATCGCCGGGAGAATCTCGCGGCGGGCCATGGAAAGCATGGTCTTGGCCTCAATGTTGATCGTCTTGATGTAGTTTTCCAACAGGATCTCATGCCGCGCATGAATTTCCTCCTTGGGCAGCGTACCATGCCGGGTCAAAACTCGCGCATTGTCCTTCTCCATCATGACGTTGATGCCATCCACACAGTTCCGGATGTTATGTAGGCCGCGTTTCTCAGCTTCTTGCTTCCACGCCTCGGTGTAGTTGTCGCCATTGAAGATAATCGCTTCGTGCTCCTTGGCGTATTTCTGCAGCAGAGCTTGCACACGGGCATTCACGTTCTTTGCGCCTTCGATTTCGCTGGCGATCTCCGAGAGCGTATCCGCCACAATCGTATTCAAGACGAAGTTCGGCCCGCTGAGCGACTGCGAGGAACCGGGCATGCGGAACTCAAACTTGTTTCCGGTAAAGGCAAACGGTGAGGTCCGGTTCCGATCCGTGGTGTCCTTCGGAATGGTGGGTAATGTGGTGACGCCAAGTTGCAGGTGCCCACCCTGTCGCGAACTGCTCGCGGCGCCTTTCTTGATCTGTTGAAAGATGTCCGTAAGCTGGTCGCCCAGGAAAATGGATACAATCGCAGGCGGGGCCTCATTGGCGCCCAGGCGATGATCGTTACCCGGCGTTGCCACCGTAGCCCGTAGCAGATCGGCATACTTGTGCACTGCCCGAATCACGGCGAAAAGGAATATCAGGAACTGCATATTGTCATGCGGCGTATTACCCGGGTTCAACAGGTTGATGCCGTCATCTGTTCCCAGCGCCCAGTTATTGTGCTTACCCGAACCGTTTACACCAGCGAAGGGTTTTTCGTGAAGCAGGCAGACAAAGGAATGCTTGCGGGCAATACGCTGCATCATTTCCATGGTGAGTTGGTTGTGATCCACACCGATGTTGACCGTTGCATAAACCGGGGCCAGTTCGTGCTGGGCGGGCGCCACTTCATTGTGCTGGGTTTTGGCGGAGACCCCTAATTTCCAGAGCTCCTCATTGAGATCGGCCATAAACGACGCCACGCGCTCGTGGATGGAGCCGAAATATTGGTCTTCGAGTTCCTGCCCCTTGGGTGGCGGAGCCCCGAACAGGGTGCGGCCGGTAAACCGGATATCGGCGCGCTTCTCGACGAACTGACGGTCAATCAGGAAGTACTCCTGCTCGCCTCCGAGCGTGGCAATCACCTGCTTGCTGGTCTGATTACCCAATGCCCGGAGAACCCGCAACGCCTGCTTGTTCATCGCCTGCATGGAACGCAGCAACGGCGTCTTCTTGTCCAGCGCCTCGCCGGTATAAGACGCAAACGAGGTAGGGATGAACAACGTCGTGTTCGAGCCGTCGGTCTTGACAAACACCGGCGAGGTGCAATCCCACACGGTATAGCCCCGAGCCTCGAAGGTGGCGCGAATGCCGCCGGACGGGAAGGAGGAGGCATCGGGTTCGCCCTGAGTCAATTCCTTGCCACTGAACTCCATCATAATCCGCCCGTCGGCGGTCGGAGAGATAAACGAATCGTGCTTTTCCGCCGTGATGCCGGTCATCGGCTGGAACCAGTGACAAAAGTGCGTGGCGCCCTTCTCGATGGCCCAGTCCTTCATCGCGTTGGCCACGACATCGGCAATAGTGGGATCCAGCTCTTTACCGCCATCAATGGTCGCGCGTAGTTTTTTGTAAACATTCTTGGGTAGACGGGCGCGCATCACCACATCACTGAACACGTTCACACCGAATGACTCGGGAAGAGAATGCATTTCTTCACGTTCGCAACAGTTATTCATAAATCACGGTCTCCATTTGAATTATTTCGGACTATACCAAAAACCGTTTCTATATCTAGCACGCTCTGTGCCAGATTTTGCGACGTTTATCCCAACAACTTGACTATCAATAAGTAACACCATCGATAATAATATCGCACATCTCTCCTCCCACGCAAATCAAGACAATATTGTCACACTCATGCCAGGCGTGATGCAAGTTTGTAGCAATAATCCCGGTCAGCCTGCCTTGTCTTGTTTATCCAGGTCGCCGTGACTCTCAATATCATCCCCGAGCTACGGTCACCACGCAGACGCGCCCGGCCCCGGCCGATTTCATTTCGCGACTGATCTCAGCGACCGTTGCGCCGGTTGTCATGACATCGTCGACCAAGAGAAAATTTTTCCCTTCAATCCATTCAGGGCAATCTGCCCGAAAGGCCTCGGCGACGTTCTTCATCCTCGCCTTCATATTCAGACGGGTCTGGGTTCCTGTTTGCCGAATGCGTGACAGACATCCGCCGGCAAGGGGGAGTCCCATGATCCCGGCCAGATGCCCGGCCAGTAGTCGGGCCTGGTTATAGGTGCGTGATCGCTCTTTGACCGGATGAAGAGGCACAAAACTGACGGCATCAAAACATTCGCGGTTATAATGGGTTCTTACGCAGGCAGACAACAGGGTGGCAAGATCGGCAGCCATGTGGGTGGCGTTGGAATACTTGAACCGGTGAAGAACGTCTTTTATGCCGCCCTTGAACCGGAGCGCCGAACGGGCATGATCAAACGCGGGCTTCCGGTCAACACACAGAGAACAGATATAATCACGGGTAATCTCCCCGTCCACCGGGTCGCCGCACAGGGTGCAGAACGGGGGATGAATCAAAGGTAGAGCGCTCAGGCAGTCCCAGCACAGGTATTTTCCCGCCTGCCCAGCTGCTTTGCCGCACACCTCACACGCCCGTGGCCAAATCAGATCCAGAAGCGGAGCAATAGTCACATTGTCACGTTCCCTTTTAGAACGCTCCCATCAGTAGGGATGTAAAACTCACAACCGGTGAGGTTTCGCGGAAATCATCCACGGCCAAACGGACTTCCCCCACGGCCGCCTTCACGTCATTGTACAAGGTTTCATCGTTAACCAGTTTGCCTATCAAGCCTTCGCCCCTCTGTATCTTTCCCGTGATCGCCTTGAGCGAATCGGCCGTCGCGGAGATATCCTTGTAAAGCTGGTCATCCTTGGACAACAGCTTGCCTAGGGTTCCCTCACCCTTATTTAACCGATCGCTGATATCCTTGAGGTTTGCCACCACGACCTGGATATTCGTATAGACCGAGTCATCCGAAATCAGCTTGCCAAGCGTTCCCTCGCCCTTGTTGATCTTGTCGGCGATTTCCTGCACCTTGGCCGTCACCGAGCGGATATCCTTGGCCGCGCCCTGAAACTCATTGTAAATGCCTTCATCATTCACCAGTTTCCCGATGGTGCCTTCGCCCTTGTTGATTTTGGCGGCCACATCCTTGATGGAGGCGATAGACAGTTGGAGGTTGGTCAGGATGCCGCCCTCATTCATTGAAAATCGGATTTCGTGAACAGCCGCCGCCGCTTCCGCCATCAAGTCGAACGGTTTTTCTCCCTGTGGCATCACATCCCCCGGCAGAAACGGGGCGTTGGCCGAGCCTTCCTTGACTTCCACGTAACGCCCGCCCAAAATCGAAGTGGTAATCACCGTGATCTTGTAGTCGGTTTTCAATTTGATCGGGTTGTCCAGCAGCGCCAGCACACGGACTTTCCCCTCTAGCAGCCGCAGGGACTTAACCTTCCCCACCGTCATGCCGTGCTGCACAATGGTGTCATCCTTGCGCAGCCCCATCACATCCACAAACTCCACTTCCAGCGGGTACTTCTTTTCGAAAAAACTGGCCCGGCCCAGTACTATGGTGAAATAGGCAAGGGCAAGGAGAACCATAAACATAAAGGTTCCGACAATCAGTTCGATTGACATTTCACGATCAACGCTGCTCTGTTTCATAGTCCCCTCTTCTCCCACTCACCGCGAACGGTGATAAACTGCGCTTCTAAAAATTGCTGCACTTCCTCGTGCTGAGACTTCACAAAATCAGCCGGCGTCGCCAGCTCAATGATCTTGCCCTGTGTCAACATGGCAATCCGTGTCGCAATGGATAGCGCACTGTGAAGATCATGCGTCACCACCACGCTGGTCACACCGAGTTCCTTCCTTAAATCGTCAATCAACCGGTCAATCATGCGGGAGGACACCGGATCCAATCCCGATGTGGGTTCATCGTATAGAATGATGTCCGGTTTGGTAACAATGGCCCGTGCCAATCCCACACGCTTGCGCATACCGCCGGATATCTCGGCTGGAAATTTTTCGCTATCCTTCTCCAACCCAACCATCTCGAGTTTCTCCATGACTTTGGCCATGATCTCCTCATCCGACAGCCGTGTTTTTTCGCGCAGGGGAAGCGCCACATTCTCGGCCACATTCAACCATTCCAGCAGGGCACCGCCTTGAAATAACACACCGAATTTATCCCGGATCGACTCCAGTTCTTTTCCGCTCGCCTCACTGACAACCCTGCCGTCCACCACAACCCGGCCTTCGTCGGGGGTCATCAGGCGCACCATGTGCTTCAATGTCACGCTCTTGCCGGTGCCGGACGGACCCACGATCGCGAGGGTCTCCCCCTTGAGGACCTTCAGGTTCACGCCGTCAAGCACATGACGTGTTCCCAGTATCTTTGTGACATTTTCAAGCTGGATCATACGTAAAACAACCTTGTAATCATGTATCCCACAACAAGAATGGACAGGAAGGAAAGAATCACGGTGCGCCGTGTGGCATTCCCCACCCCGACCGCCCCTTGGGTTGTGGCGAACCCCTGATGGCATGCCGTAATAACAATGATGATGCCGAATAGAAACGCCTTCAGCATACCGACAAAAAGATCCTTGTTTTCGGCGAACCGGATTGCGTTGTCAATGTAGGCCGCCCAGGGCACATTCAGCTGGGTCATCCCCACCACGCCCCCGCCCACTACCCCCATGATGCAACTGTAGAACGAGAGCAACGGCGTCATAATCATCATCGCCACCAGCCGCGGCATCACCAGATAGCGGACCGGATTGATGGACATCAGTTCCAGCGCCGCGATCTCCTCGGACACCACCATCGTCCCCATCTGGGCGGCGATGGCCGACCCCACGCTAGCCGCCAGGATCAGGCCGGTCATGAAAGGCCCCATTTCCCTGAGCATGGACACCATGACGGCGGCGCCGATATAGACTTCCTGCCCAAACCGTCTCATTTCAATACCGGTTTGAAGAGCCAGGATCATGCCCGTGAAAGAGGCCACCACGGTGATCACGGAGAGACTCTTGATCCCCCCGACAAACATCTGATGAATGGTCTCCCGGCGTGAACGTCGCGTGAAAACAAAACTCATGCACACGATGGCTTCCGAGAGCAGCAACATCGCCCGCCCGGCATTACGACAAGCCCCCAGCACTTCACGGCCCATCTGGCCGCGCCAATCCTTGGCGGGCGGGAAAAATCTTGGTTCACGCGTGATTATGGCCCGACCCTCCAGTGAATGAAGTACAACATCTGCCAAACTTTCCCCGACTCATCATGGCGGTATCCTAGCATCCCTTTTAGAAAATCCCAGCTCTTGTGTTTTCCGTCGGCATCGTCCCGGCCCCAGGACGCTAAAGGAAAAAATGAACCATAGGCGGCGCCATTGGTCATGGCGCCCCAATGAACCAGCCCCCTCAAGAAATCGTTTTCGCGACCAACCGGAGTCCGCTCATACTTATAAAGCGTCCACCAAGGCGTCAGGTTTCGCTCAATGGGCGCCGTATTCCGGAAGGGCCACAAGTCAGGAACTCGCACGCGCCTGGCGCCGTCACGGATTCTCTCATAGGAACACAGGGGCCAAACACTCACATACCGGTCAATAACCTTGTCTTCATCCTTTTTAAGGCGGCTGCTCTCGGAATGGAATACGGGAAAGACCGTGAAGCGATTGTTTTCAACGGCAGGCAGGCTTTCTGTCCGATTCCAGATAAGCGGCCATAGCCAAAACCGACGGTTCTCGCGTTCCGTGGTACGGCGTCCATACAGTGGCCAAACATAAAACTTTTCATGACCCGGCGATTTTTCGGTCTGGATAAACGGCCACAGGACAATATTCTCCGTTCCGGTCTTTCCCGCCGTGTGGCGAAAAAAAGGTGGAAGAAACATCCACGATTCCGAGCGCTCCGTCTTGGAATGGCCATATACCGGAAACAGCATAAAACCGCTTCCGCGGGCGCCGGGATGGTCATAACGAACCGTTGTCCAAAAAGGCCAGAGAATGAAGCGACTTTCTCCTTCCCCCTTCTTTTCCGAGCGCCCGTAAAAGGGAAATACCCGAAACCGAGAAAGGTCATCGCCTGTCGTACGGGAAATCAGCGGCCATAAATAATGATCCGTCCTGATATCCTTTAACTCGCTGTGCCAATAGAGCGGGAATAGGACAAACTCCACCCGGTCTCGTCCAAACCAATCGTCAATGCGGCCCCCCAGCGGAAACACGGCACCGTAGTCCTCTCCCGTCTTGTCTCGCCCCATGGCGACTAACGGAAGAATCCAGAAGCGATAGGCTGACGCAGGATCCGCTGCATCAGGGTCATGGTAAAACGCCGTCAGGAAACGCCAATCGGTCTCATTGTTCCAGTGCCGGATATGACCCACTGGCCAGAGCACATCCAGGATCTTTTTTCCCTCGGTGGGATCCCACTCAGAGACAAAGAAAGGACGCACCGCAGTAAGCGTATCTGTTCCCCCGCGACTGGATCTCTCAAATATCGGGCCCAATCCCCGTGCAGTGTCCTGATGGTGAAGATTCCGTCCAGCGGATGCCAGGCAACCGTAGTCATAGGCCGGGGTGGCGGTCACGCCTGTCACCAACCCAAGACCAGCCCAAACGCCGCCCAGTATTTTAGAGAGTTCTCTCATCATGAACTCGGTCAGGTTACGATCCCTGCTTAGTGTAAAAAGCGTTTATCGCGGTTTCCTTACCAAAGATGGCGGCAATCAATGCGCACCGGATCCACATTCCGTTGCGCATCTGGCGCCAATACACAGCCCTGGGATCCTCATCCACATCCACGGCGATTTCCTGCCGTCGGGGGAACGGGTGCATAATGACGGCATCTGGCTTCAACAGCTTTAGGTGATCACGAGTGAAAGAATAGCGACTGATATCAATAACCCGGTGTTCCCCGGGCGCATCCCACTCATCCTGAATGCGGGTCATATAGATGGCATCGCCCCGGGGAATGGCCTTCTTGAAATCATCGATCAGATCATAACTCACGCCAGCCCTGGACAATTGGCCAAGGATATCGTCTCCGATCTGGAGTTCTTTCGGGGCGACAAACAGCAGTTTCACACCCTGGTAATTGGTCAGAAGCCAGGCGAGGGATCGCACGGTTCTGCCGCGGGCCAGATCGCCCACAAACACCACCGTCTTGCCGTCAATGCTTCCCCGCTTTTCAAAGCTGCGCTGCAGGGTATAAATATCCAGCAGCGCCTGAGTGGGATGCTGATCTTTGCCGGATCCCGCATTAATGATCGGCACCGGGCGGTCGGTATTGGACAACAGCCATGCCATCCGCTCAGCCAGACCGCCTGTCTGGGAGCGCATGATGATCAGGTCAAAGTAGGAACTGAACGTCCTCACTGAGTCTTCCTGGGTTTCCCCCTTGAATTCACTGGAGGTGGCCGTATCGCGAACCTCGCCGATCGTCATTCCGAGAATATTGCAGGCGGCGCAAAAAGACAGGAATGTCCGGCTGCTCGGTTGGCTGAAATACAGCATTGCCCGCTGGTTCTGCAACTGGCTGCGCAGAAACGTCATCCCCGGTTCGTTCTTGGAGATTCTCCGGATTGCGGTGGCGAGGGCGCCCAGTTCTTCCAGGCGTTTCCGGCTAAACTGTTGCGCCATGAGAACATGGTATTCACTTCCCTCGCCGGCCAAGTAGCGTCCTTTCGCATCCACATCCATGGCGTGAAAAGCCGACCAACTGATATCGCTCAATTTTACTCTTTCAGACATGCACACCTCATCACGCTAACGATGCCACCATGACAGCCTTGATCGTATGAACTCTGTTCTCGGCCTCATCGAAAACCTTCGAGAACGAAGCCTCAAAGACATCATTCGTCACCTCCATCGGCCCGATATCCCGAGTCACATCCGTCTCGAAATCGTGAAAGGCGGGGAGACAATGGAGGAAAATAACCTGCCCGGCATCCAGATTTCCCGTCTGGCGCATCAGATCCATGTCGATCTGATAGGGCCGAAGCAGTTTCAAACGCTCAGCAAACATGTTTTCCTCGCCCATGGATACCCAGACATCGGAGTAAACAACATTCGCGCCCTTTACGGCTTCGACGGGATTCGTCGAAACCGACACACTTCCCCCGCGTGCGGAGGCCATAAGGGCAACCTCGCGGCATAAATCAGCCGGCGGGGCCAACTCGGGCGGGGCGCAATCCACAAAATGCATGCCGGCCTTAGCGCAGCCGATCATCAGGGTATTCGCCACATTGTTACGCCCGTCGCCAATGTAAACCACCTTCAGCCCCTTGAGCCGACCGAAATATTCCCTAATGGTCAGCAGATCGGCCAGAATCTGCGTCGGGTGCCACTCGTCGGTCAGGCCATTCCACACCGGAATGCCGGAATACTGCGCCAATTGATTCACCGTAAGCTGCTTGTATCCCCTGAAGGCTATGCCGTCGAACATGCGCCCAAGAACCCGCGCCGTGTCGGCAATGGATTCCTTTTTCCCGAAATGGATGTCATGGGTTCCAAGATATTCCGATTGGCCACCCTCATCGCGGGCGGCCACGGTAAAGGCACAACGGGTGCGTGTGGAGAGTTTCTCGAAGATCAGCGCAATATTCATCCGGCGCAGGGCATCACCGCGGATGCCCATCTTTTTCTTGCGTTTAAAATCTTCCGCAAGATCAATGAGATAAAACATTTCATCGTCAGACAAATCGTCAAGACGCAACAGGCTTCGCCCTTTTAACGACACCTCAACGTTCATTGAAAAACTCCCATCTCCCGCCTCACGGCGCGCTCCAGATTAATTTGCGCTCGAAGCCAAAAAGCTCCACTCTCGGCACATTGGTCGCCATCACGGTCATGGCCACTTCAAGCTTGTTGGTTCCATACAGGTTCAGCGTCGGCGCCCTATTGATCACCGAGAGCGCCGCCTGAAGATCACCTTCGTGGGTGAAGTAGGCAAGCGCCGGCTCGTCTTCCCGCACCATGCCGAGTGCGGCCCGTTGTCGTCCGCCAATATCGAAAAAGCTCAAACTGGATCCTTTCCGGTCCGTCGTTATGCCGACACGGTCTTTCCCGCGATCATCACTCAAATTAACCGCTGAGGCGTCGCCATAAATGCCGATGCCGGTGCGCTTGGTTTCGCGCCGGTCATAAAAGACCAGACTGCTCCAATCCTCGCGGGCGAAAAGAGCGTTTCGTTTTTTCCCCTGTGGATCACGCATGACCAACCCCGGCCAGCCCTCCATCAACCCTAGAACAACCCGCTCATTTTGTCCGGGATCAAAGATCGCCAACGCCGGCTCGCCTTGCCGTGTCATTCCAATCCCCATCCGTTGCTGACCGGCCTGATCGAAGAAAATCAGGCGTGGACCACCCTCTGCAATGCCAAGCCAGCCCCGCATCTGGCCATCGGCATCCCGGATCACCAGATGCCCGGTATCAATCTGGCGAAATCGCCCGATGGCCTTGTCGTCATCAATTGACTCAACTCCCATGACAATGATGGAGATAGCCGCCACCGCCAGAAGTGCTGTGGCCCAGCGGAAAACCCGAACCTCACGCTCAAGGCGTTTCAGGCGTTGTTCAAAGCAACTCGTCGTTTTCGTTTCAGTTGTGTTCATGGATTCCCTCCCCACTTGTCATTTTATCAGGTCGTTCATCACACCCGCTGCAAGCGCTTTATGGGTTATGTTTCCGGTCCGATCGGCCAATTCAAGGGCTTTCCGGACCTCGACCAGCGCCGGATTTTTTTCTCCAGCCGCCAGCAGACTCTGGGCCGCTCGAATACGGCAGTCAAAGGCCTCCGCCCACCTCGACGCCTGTTCGAACGCGGTCGCAGCCGTCACGAACGCCTGGACCATATCATTAAATTGCCCGGCTTGCTTCAACCATCCGGCTCGGGTCATCTGCAGTGTGGCGACCTCCCCCGGCATTAGCCGGGCCTGAACCAGGCCAACCGCCAGCTCAGTTAGTCGGGCCTGCAGTGCGGCAGGGGTTTTACGGGTAAGATTCGCAACCGCTGATCGATAGCAATTCAAGGCGTTCTGGAGTCGCCCCGCCTGGAATCCGGCTTCGCCCTGCAATAACCAGGATTGAACGCGGCCTTCCCGATCAGCCCCGGCGGCGAACGCCTGTCGGGCCAAGTCCTCGCTTGCCGCGCCATCCCCGGCTAAGCGGGCGGCCTCGGACTGCGCCAGCATGATCCGGGAAACGGCCACTCCACTCTCACCGCTCAATGCACGGGCTAGCAACAACAGATGGCGGGCGTCACTAAGGTTGCCCTCAATCATCCGGCACAACGCCAGGTTATAAGCGTTGATCGCGATTTCGCCACGGTTATCCGTTAGCCGCGCACGCTGCAGGGCCTTGATATATTGCGCATCCGCCCGTTCAATCTCACCACGTTGATAGGACGATTGCGCGGCCTCGGCAAAGGCTTTGATCTCCGGATCCAACCCCGGTCCACGCGGTGTAGAGCATCCCGACAAGAACAGCGCCAAAAGGATGGCGATCAAACTCGGATAAAAGATTGCAGAGTTCACGGCGCCCTCCCTTCTCTGCCGGCCACGGGAATAGGCGCCTGCATGGGCGTGGCCTCAGTCTCTTGAATATATTTACGAACAAGCCAGTGTTTCTGAAGCCCTTCCATCAGGATCTGCGTTTCACGCATCATGGATTCGGCCTGAAGCAGAACCGCCTGAACATTCGCGACCTGCCCGGTCAACCCACCGGTAAGTCCATGGACATCCTGTATAACCCCGGCTGCATTTTCGGAAATTTTCGGGAACCCGTTTGCCGTATCCTTAAGAGACAGGGCCATCGCTTGGACATTGGTCACAACCCCGTCAATTTTGGCCGCCATCAGCGGGAGTTGCGCGGCCGTCAGGCGGATGTCTCTGACAATACCATCAATCTGCTTCGCCCACTCCGGATCCCCAATCAATTTGCCGGCCGTTCCTTCCTTTTGCTCAAGCTGCCGGGTCACGGAACTGACGTTGGACAAAATCATACTGAATGCATCCAGCATCGGGACGGCCGCTTTTCGAAAATCATCCACCATTTTTTTAGCCGCCTCGATCAACTCCACATCCTGCACACATTTAATGTAGTCGCCAGACTTCATCAGGGGCTGAGCCGCTGTGCCAAGCGTAATATCCACAAACGAATCCCCCGCCACCGAGAACTTCTTCCCCACCTTGGCCACCGAGTCGGCGCGCACAAACTTGCTAAACTTTCCCTGCAAAATCAGCGTGGTCTCCATACCGCCATCCTCGGATGGCAGGATTTCCCCAACCCGGCCCGCCAACGTACTCAGGATCCTGACTTCGGCGCCCTCCTGCAAACCGTAGGTTCCCTTATCCGCATCAAATTTGGCTTTCAAAAGAAGTTTCTTCTGGAACCAGCCCTGGGCATGCCCGGCGGTATAGATCCCTACGATCAATAACACCACCCCCAGTAAAACAAACCCGCCGGCGATTTCGCTCGCATAGCGGAACCTGTAGGATTGACTCATAATTCATTCTCCCTGCTGCATTTCGCAGCCAACAGTTTATCCCCATCCATACGAAACCGGCGGCTCCCCGCCAACTCGCGACACCCAAAAATCCGCGTATCGTCCGATATCCAGAGGACCGTCACACCGCTTTGGGCGGCCTCACAAACGGCGGCAATAAGCCTCGACGCATCGGCTTTGGGTGCCCCCAATAACGGGCGCTCCAGAATAATCAGGTCCGGGGTTCCCATAAAGGCCCGAACCCATTCCAGTTTGCGCAGAATCATTTGATGCACCCGTGTCGGCCTGGCATCGGGAATCTCATCCACTCCGAAACGGCGCGCCAGGTTCCGTACTTCCTTGTGGATATCCTCCATCGACCGGTCTGTGTTGTGGCATTCGGCCAGACACAGGTTTTCCATCATGTCAAGATTGGAGACCCATCCATAATGTTCAAACACCCGGCGGATCCGCCCTCGCATTAAGGATTGTTGCCGAGGCCCGGCGTCCTCCCAACATTCCCCGCAAAAATAGACTTTCCCGGAATCCGGAGTCAGCAATCCCTGCGCCAACGGCGCCAGGGGAATGTGTTCGCGGCCTTCTTCCACGGCCACCAAAGCAATGTCACGGCGGGCCAGCGAAAAAGACGCTCCGCTCAACCCGCTAATTTGCGGCGAGACGGCCTTGATCGTCGCGTCCTTGAACTCCACTATGGCTGTTAGCTCCTGCATGTCTTGACTCACAGATAGGTCAGAATTGAGATAATAACGGAAATGATCAAAACCGCGAGGTTCGACCGGGTCACCGTACGCGTCACGGCCTGTGGAATGTCCGTGGCAACGCCCTCCACCGAAAGCCCTTCATTAGTCGCAATCACACCGGTGACCAGGCCTGGGATCAAGGTCTTAGCCAGTACGGTGTAAAAATCGTCTGGGGACATCCCGCTCACCACACTTCTTGCGAAAAGAGCAGGATCGGTGGGACCGGTCTGAAGAAATGCCCCGGAGATATAGCCGCTGACAAACGAGAAGAGGATGAACAACACGGCGAGCCCGAAGATGCAAAGCGCCATGGAAATGGCGCGCGGCATCACCAGAAAAGCCAGCGGATCAAGACCTTGGGCGTCCAAAACATCCACCTCATGCCGCACCTTCATGCCGGCCATTTCCGCGGCCATAGCCGTCGCACTGCGGCCAATAACGATAAAATTCACCAGAAGCGGGCCCACCTCGCGGACAATGACGGTAACCAGAAGCGGACCAAGCAGTTCCGATTGTCCCAGGCGCCCCATCCAAACCTGAGCCTGAACGACGACGGAAATCCCCGTCAGCACGGCAAAAATCGCCACAAAACCTATTGCATCATATCCCGTGAAAATAATTTGCCGCGAGAACACCATCCTAGTGGGTCTAGTCCAAGAGGAGGGACGCACAGCCAGGTTGACAACCGCCGCGCTGAGGGATGCCAACCGGCATAACCGATTATAGAGGTCAATTGCGCCCTTGCCTATGGAAGCCAAAACAGACATGACATGAGGCTAACGGCGATGTTTTCCCGCTTCAAGCCTAATCTATCCCCCCGTCCTAATCTCTCCCCCGTCATACCCGCGCCACCATCGGCCGAAATGCGCGGGGACGTCGGCCTCGAACGTCATACGGTGCCTGGTGACGGGATGAGTGAGGGCAATAGAGCGAGCGTGCAGCGCGAGGAATTTATGGGAATCATGACGCCGCCCGTATTTCGTGTCGCCGATGACAGGGTTCCCCTGTTCGGACAAGTGGACTCGAATCTGGTTCTTTCGTCCCGTCAGCAGAACGATGTCGAGCACGCTGAACGCCTGCGTTTCCCGGATCACCCGGTAAGCCGTGTGGGAGAGCAGGCCTTTCGAGGGATCGGGTGTTGAATAGACGCGGAACGCCGCATTTTCGGTCAGATAGGAGGTAATAGTGCCTTCTTTTTTCACCAGCCTTCCGTGGACGACCGCGAGGTAGTGCTTTTCGGTCGACTCCCAGTGAGCCTGCAACCGCCGCTTGGCCTCTTCCGTCCTGGCAAAAACCAGAACACCGGATGTATCGCGATCCAGACGGTGAACTATAAAGACGCGCTCTCGGGACTTTGCAGCGCCCCTGCGGACATAGTCGGTCAGTACATGATAGGCGGTCCGCACCTTGTCGGCCGCCGTGGCAATTGTCAACAACCCCGGCGCTTTGTTCACAACAATCAGGTCACGATCCTCATGGAGGATGACGAGGCCTTTGGGTAAGTATTTCATCACGGGTATTGACATGACAACCACCCTAATTACAATAAACCCCAAAAGGAGACAACAACCATGAAAAAGTTCGTTATTGCAGTTCTGCTTTCGGGGACAATGATGGGCATCACCGGATTGGCCGAAGACAGGGTTTTTCAAATCGATCCGGTCCACTCCAGCGTCCAGTTCCGCATCCGGCACCTCTATTCGACGGTTGTGGGACGCTTCAACAAATTCGACGGCACTATTTCCGGTGACCCGGCCAACCCGGCGTCCATGAAAGTATCCGCTTCGGTTGACGTAACCAGCATTGACACGGCAAATGGAGCCAGAGAGAAACACCTGCGTTCGCCGGACTTCTTTGACACGGACCATCATCCTACGGCAACGTTCGAAAGCACCAAGACAACCTTGGGCAACAAAAAGGACTCCGGCTCCGTAACAGGTAAACTGACGATCCGTGGAATCACGAAGGACGTGACCTTCCAGGGACAGTTCCTAGGGAGCGGGGTCGCCCCGCAGAGCAGAGATCGCGCCGGGTTCCACGCGACCACCACTCTTAACCGGTTTGACTTCGGCGTGGCCTTCAATGGAGCCCTGACAAACGGCATGACGCTCCTTGGTAACGAAGTGGAACTGATTCTCGATATCGAGGCTGTCGAAACAAGCGCCGCGACGGGACAGGCTGGAGACAAACCCGCCGCAAAGTGAAGGCTATGCTTTGATATGCTTTGAAATGATGGCTACCGGGACATTTCGCCTGCCTGCGTGATCACGTTGTCTGGTCGGGCGGAATGGGTTCCGTTATTTCAATCACGGCCTTTTTGCGCAAAGTGTCAACAAACTGCGACAGCGCTTTTCCCTTACGCTCATGCTGGAGCAAGTCGCGGATGCTGTCCTTGACCTCGTCATAGGGCATGGGATCCCCCATTTCTTTATCCTGCAATTCAATCAGATGAAATCCCAGCGAGGTTTCGATCCCATCGCTGATTTCTCCTATCTCCATGTCATCAAAGATCGCCTGGTCGAATTCAGGCACGGTGGCGCCACGGGCAATCCAACCCAGACTCCCTCCCGCCTGCTTTCCGCTGGGACATTCCGAGAAGGCGGCGGCCACCTCAGCAAAATCATCACCTTCAAGGATTTTCTGCTTCAGGGTCATCAACCTTGAACGTGTGGTGGCACGATCTGCGTCGCTGGAGGACTCCGGATGAATGAGAATATGCCGAACCTGTGCCTGGTCGGGAGCAACATAGCGGTCAGAATGTTCCTCATAATACTTCCTTAACTCCGACTCCTCGCAGTCCGGCGCGCCGGATGTCACGCGTGCCACAAGGGTATCAAGCTGCTTGCCCACACGGATGCTGCCCTGGAATTGCGTCAGGGTCATCCCCTGTTGAGCCAGTAATTCTAAGAGTTTGTCGGGGCCTCCAACCTTCTTGGCCATTTCGGCGATGGAGGTCTCCACCGCATCCTGTGAAATCTCAATGTTCCGCCGTTTGACCTCCTCGATAAGTAACTGCGTGCCGATGGCGTGTTCACGCGCACGGCCAAGCAACTCCTCCGCATGCCGCCCGAGTTCCTCCCGCGGCATGTGTTGACTGTAAAAATCCATCAGCCGTTTCAACTCGGCCAAAATGGCCTTTTCGGGAACAACCTGTCCATTTACTTTGATTGTCATCACTAGCCTTTCTTTAAAATCGTGGAGCCACTGAAACCGCGGGATGAACATAAATCGGGGTCAGGGATTCTCCCTCCATACCCGAATCTACCCGCCCCGCCACCAACCGAGCCACCATAGCCGCCCCGGGAATCCGAGGTTCCTGAATGAGGGAAACCCCGGCGGGACAGGCGGAGGTCAACACCCCCTGAATCCGCGCCCAATCAGGACTCACCCAAACCGTGCCAGTTTTTTTTAGCGAGTCCGGCAGGTGTTCCACAGCAGACACGATCCAATCGCCATCACGGGACACCAACCGGTCGCTTATCTTGAAGCATCCCGCCCAAAGTTCATTGCGTCGGGCATCGCCCAGAACAACAACCTGGTTAGCGCCGGTTTCCTTTAAGATGGAACCAGCCAACGCGCAGGCGCTGGAAACGGCCATTACAGGTTTGTTGTCGGGAAGGGCCATGCCCATGACACCTGAAACCGCCATGCGAAGCCCCGAGAATGCCCCCGGCCCCACGCCCACGGCAAAGCGATCGATCCGACTCCAATCCCAAGCCTCCGTCGACACCAACGCATTGAGATCAGGGAAAATGGGACGCCTCTGGCGACCCTCGCCAATCCATGTTTTTTCCCAAATCACCGTGTCCCCGTCCAGCAAAGCCAGCGAGCCGGTTTCAGTCGAAAGTTCCAGCGCCAATATTCTCATGTGTTTTTGCTTGATTCAGCGCCCCTGTGTGTGGATGATTCGTCCCTGCAATTTCGATGGCGAATGTAGCTCAGTTGGTTAGAGCGTCAGATTGTGATTCTGAATGTCGCGGGTTCGAGTCCCGTCATTCGCCCCACTCCTTTATTTATCATCCCTAAGTTCTGCCCACGCCTTTTTTTCCAGCTCAATCATCCGCCGGGTTGGTTCATACGAGGGAAAATTCTCTATCAGTTTCAACTCCCCTACGGCTTTGTCAAATTCCCCGAATTTCGCGTACAAACCGGCTAGCGTTTCATGGTTATACGGCTCCCAATACTGCCAATTCGCATGAGCTTCCCAATAGCGGATGGCCATCGAGGGAGACTCTTCCCACAGAAAATGAGTTTTGAGGCGGCGCAATTGGCCTACATATTTATTTTGCACCAACCCCCGGTCGCACCACAGCCGCGCTTGACGCATCCGTTCATCCCGGGCCTCTCCATTGGCTTCAGCCGCCATCAGATAGGCCATTTCAGCGGAAAAAGCGCTGAAATAATAATTCCATGGATAGAGAGAATAGGCACGCTGGCACAGCCATAAAACCTCATTCACATCCGCCTGAGGTTTTCTAAACTGGGCCCGGCATGACATCTGCGCCGCAAGGGCTGCACATGACGCATGAACCATTCCCGCCACGGAGAGGGCCATCAGCACGCCCCCCATAGATGCCAGAGCCCATTGATCCACACTCATCCGATCGTAAGCCTTCATATCCACCAAAAAAGAAAGCCCCTTCCATTAGGGAGGGGCTTTCCTGAATCGCTTGCCATCATCAAATCAACCACGATCCCCAACAGGTGTCGGGGTCTTCAACTTGGGCTGCGTCGTACTGGTCGTGGTCGTCGGGATGGTGACGCCGATAATTTCAACCCCTGGGCGCGGCTTGATAATCTCATTTATCGTCTTCCCGATCCGGGCCGCCTTGGCCGCGAAGCCTTCAGCGTCATCAGCCGCTTTGTTGGCTGCTATGGGATCTGTGAGTTTCGCCGCCGCATCCGCCGCCAGTTTGGCCTTTTCAGCCACCACCTTCAGGCGCTCAACCTGCGACGCCACCTCACGCACAATCCGGGCGGCCTTAGCTGCCTCCAGAGATGCCTTTTTATACGCTTCCGCCGCCGCCTTGATCTTGGCGACGTCATGGGAAGCTTTCGCGAGGCTCAGGTCTTCTTTTGCCTTGGCTTCATTGGCCGCCTGCACATCCGCAAGTTTCTGTTCCGCCGCCAGAGTATCCTTGGCCTTCTGATAGACCGCCTCTGCGTTAGCCGCCGCCTTCGCGGCACGTTCAGCTGCCGTCGGCGCCGCATCAGCCGCCTTCCCCAACATTGGAATCATCACCATTCCCGCGACCAACAAACCCGCTATGAGCTTCTTCATAATTACTCCCTCCGTTTTGAAAAACTACCGATCTACCCACCTATAAAATAACAAAGGAAATTATCCACCAAGGGCTACGCGACGTCAAGTCTTTCAACCATTACTAAGCACTCACCACGGGGAGCGGGGAACCTCGATAACATCCCCTGAGATAATCACGATATCTTTCCGTTTTCCTTGGCGAATCTCATCCATATTGACTTCTACCCGCTCGTTATTCCGGGTCAGGAACACTCTGTGCGAGTCGCCATATTCTGTCAGGCGACCAGCCTTCGATACGGCCTGTGTCAACGCCTGATCCCGTCCCAGCGGATAGGTTCCGGGCCGAATCACCTCGCCCGACACCGTATATTCCCCCTCAGGCGGAACAATGATCACCGTAACAGTCCTATATATCTGCTGTTCGATATAGGTCTTCTCAATGAAACGCTGGGCCGCACCACAGGATTTACCGGCAACCCCCATCGCGCCAATAAGGGGAAGATTAATACGTCCGTCCTCATCCACGACATGCGGACACGTAAACGGCTCGGGAGGCGCGTAGATGGTCACCTGAATACGATCGCCTTTTCGCAATACGCGTTCCCCCCGATCCAAGATCGAGTCTGGCATCTGATTAGTGGCGGCAGAGACCGATGCAAGCGCCTCGCGTCCATCCCGCTTTTCGGGTATCCCCCTCTTCGTTTCCAGAACCGGCGTAATCGTTCGTTTTAGAATCGGGCGATACGGATTCACCATGACCCCAGGCTTAGGCCCCGAAACACATCCAGCCATTAACACTCCAGCGGTCAGGCTGCCCACAATCCTAAACCATTTATTCATCCCACCACTCACGCGTTTGTCACCTGGCTCCCTTTCGGTTTATCAGCCAGCGGAGGCAAGTCTTTGTCCGACTTGTCCCGACGACGGTCTTTCGCGCTTCCATAGGCGTAATTGTAATAAGAATTGTAATAATAATAGTAATCTCGGGTTACATTTAAATTATTAATCACCACACCGATCAAGTTACCGCCGGCATTGTCCACCATGGTCTTGGCACGACCCGAAACGGCACGCGGGTAAGTCCGGTGCTGAATCACCAGCAACACGCCATCAACTTCACTGCACAAAATAGCCGCATCGCTGACACCCATGATAGGCGGCGAGTCGAAGAAAACGTAGTCGTAACGGGTTTTGACATGATCAATAATGGCCCGCAGCCGTTGCGCATTCAAGGCGCCGTGTGCGACCGACGGCAACTTTCCGCTCGGCAAAAAGTCGATGGACCCAACGACTGAAGACATGATCGCTTCATCAATACTGCATTTATCCAGCAACACATCGGCGAGCCCGACACGATTTGACACCTTGAACATCTTGTGTTGGGTGGGACGCCGCATATCCGAATCGATCACCAGCACCTTTTTTCCCACCTGCGAGCAAATATAAGCCAGATTAAAAAGGGTCAACGACTTGCCCTCTCCGGCTCCCCCGCTTGTGAGGCACAGGGTATTTCCGCCACCCAGTTTCTTGGACAATTCCAGGTTCATTTTCAATACGCGGTACGCCTCAGCATGGGGACTTTCGGTTCCCTCATCCGGCAGGGGGCGCACTTTTTGGGGAATAATGCCGATGATCGTGGACCCGATAAACTTTTCGATATCGTCGACGGTTTTAACGGATGTATCCGCATATTCGATGAAAAATACCAACCCGACGCCGCATGCCAATCCGAGCACAATACTCAGGATTACATTCAAGATCATCTTGGGACTTACTGGTTCCGTTTCATCAGGAACCTCCGCCGGGTCGACGACTTCAACAGGGGTGCGCGGCAAGTCAATGCCAATGCTCTCCTGGACCAGTTTAGTCTCCAACGTATCCCGCATTTGGCGCTGGCGTTGAACTTCGCTCTCTTGTTTTGCAAAGGGTAGATACTGTTCGCTATGGGCGTTGATATCGCTTTTTTTGGCCTCTTCAAGGTCGGTATCAGCAGCCTCAAAAGACCGCTTGGATATCTCATAACTGGTCTGGAGACCCAACACCTGCCCAGTCAGGGTATCAGCGATTTTCTTTTTCAAGTCATTGACCACGGATCCCGCACCGACCACATCCGGATGGCGGTCACCAAACATTTCCTGCTTCCGCTTGAGATTGGTCTCCGCTTCCGTCAGTTGCTGGCGCAACGTGGTCAACGTTGGATCCTGTATGACGTAAGCCGAGGAATAAAGCAGATCGGATCCACTCAGAAGCTTGATTTTTCCAAGGCGCGTTTCGTGATCCAGCATCTCTTTCCGGGCCATGATTCTGTTCAGTTCAAGGCGCTCAAGCTTGGCGTTTTCCAGACTGGCTACGGAACTCCCCGTCTGGGTGCCGGTGAACACGCTGACCTTGAGGTCTTTCCGGATCTCCTCAAGTTTCTTTTCCGCGTCTTCCACTTTCCGTTGCTGCAGTTTGTAGGCCTCCTTCAGTGCCGTCACGCCCTGCTCCGAAACCTCCCGTGCCTGTTTCATCCGACAATCCCGATATACCGAGGCAATTTCATTGGCAATGCGGGCGGCATCCCGGCGAGCCGCATCCCTCGTGCTGCGCCGCGTGCTCCTATAGATGCGGACTTCAATCAAGTTTGTATCCCTATATTGTTGAACCTTCAGGCCGTCGATCAGCATCCGATAGGTCTCGTTCAGCGATAGCGGCGCGCCGTCATCCGAATAGATCCGCCCAAAGTCTTCCTGAAGGCGGCAATTACGAATGACCGAATATAATATCGGACGGGACTGAATGACCTCAAATTCGGTGCGCAAGAAATACATGTCGTACACCGTCATCGGCTGTTGCTGCTGCGATCCCGTATAGAACGGGGTCACGCTGGAGGTGTCCGGCCTGACCTTGATGCGGGTGGAGGCCATGTAGGTCTTGGGGAGGGTCATGGTGATCACAATACCCGCCGTGACCACAAAAAGAAAAACGGCAATGACGACCTCAATACGGGATTTGATCATCCGCCAATAATCCATAATATGGGCGGTTTCTTGAGGATTTTCAGCCATCGTAGTGTCTCTCCGAAAAAATGGGTGAGGCCCACGGAGCCTCACCAGTAATGCTCATCCCTTATTCCCGTAATATCCGGAAACATCCGGCGGGGACGCAGCCGCCTTACATCTGGGCTTTCACGCCGACATCAACCATGTTTCGCACGAACGACTCTCGGACTTGTGAATCCCAGTTTTCAAAGGTGTAGCCGGCATTGAGTGACCAGGTGCGATTCAGGCGATACTCGCCACGCACACCAACCATCACCATATTGTCGTCTCCGCCGGGCAATGCAGCGCCTTCCGACTTGTAGTGCCCGCTCCCGTACTGACCATTCACACTGACCATCAGCCGCTTGCTAAGCACATCATGATCGACCCCCCCGGATACCGCCGTCATCGTCTGAATTGAGTAAGGTCGGACATAGGGCGCATACAACCCGTAACTGGCGCCCACTCGGAAGCGGGTCGCCGAGGCGGCGCGCAGTGTCAGTTCGGCGCTGCCATTGGGTGCATCAATTGAGCCAAGATTGGAATCATTATATTCCCCATGCTGATACCCGGCATTGATTTTGCCGATAAAATCAGGATTAAAGATTTTTTCCACGCCGACTCCACAGGACAGCACCGAGGAGCCACGATCGCGGTCGGCGGCCTTGTTCTCGAACTTGGACGCGCCAACGAGACCCATGACGTTCACACCGGCTCCCGTCTTGAATTTCAGATCAGCCTGCCCGTCGAGGATATCCTCGTCTTCATTATCAGCCACCACCGAATCCGTATAACGCTTGAGCGTGTAAGCCGCCTTGACGCCGGTTTCCAATTTCTCGCTTATATCATAGTCAAGACCGGCATGCGCATCATTCCAGATATGATTATTGCTGTAACGCACATTGGCACCTCCATTACTGATTTCAGGGTCGTCATTGTAGGTGATCGCATCCCCCATGTTGAATCGGGTACGCCCATTGAGTTGATGCGACAATTCCGCCGCGGCGGTACCGAAAAGTTCGGTATCATTCTGGCCATTACCGGTCGAGGCGTCACGGGGATTGCTGTGCCACTTCACCATGGGCATCACCGCCACGTCCAGCAACGTGCGCTCCCCATCACGAAACCGATAATCAACGCGTGGTTCGAGGGAGATATCCAGATTGTTTTCCTTGTTATTTTTCACGCCATCCCGGTTGTCCGAGAACTCTCCGCCAAGCCGAGCCGAGAAGAGCCATGGCCCATCCGTCGGCGCCCCCAAGTCCTGTTCCTGAGCTGCCACCTTAATGACAGTCATAACTGAAACCCCAATAACGGTAATTGTCATTTTTGTCCACGACTTCATATCTTCATCCTCCATACTCTATGGTGAAAGGCGAGTTTTACCCATCTCTTGGAGTTAGTGTTGCCGAGAGATGCCTGCCAAGTCAAACCAAAACAACAATCCCATAACGTTTTTCTTTTCGCGTTCCGGACTTTCTTTTACAAAAAGTACCGCTACACTGCACCCCATTCTGTTATCGCAATTCTCAATTACATAGCAATTCTCAGTTATGGCAGAATCAGGTTAAATGGCTGATAATATCATATGGCGGATATTCGACTGGAATCCGGTAACGATCAAGCGGTGGAGGCGGTTTCGCCAGTTACACCGGGCTTGGTGGTCGTTGTGGATTCTTCTGGCCCTCTACGCCATCAGCCTGGTCGCTGAAATGATCTGCAATAACACCCCGCTACTGGTGCGATTCAACGGTCATAACTATGTCCCCATTGTCCGCTTCCATCCAGAGGATGTTTTTTTGAAAAACGGGAGACAGACCCGCCCAGACTATAAGCAAATCAGTCTTAATCCCGCATTCACCAACAATCCCCGCAATTTCATGATCTTCCCGCCCGTTCCCTATGGCCCCTTTGAAAACATTGATCCCGCATCCCTCACCCTTTCCGCCGCAGTCACCCTGAAATTTCAACCGGAGCCCCGCGTGGCCTCGGTTACGATGTCACCCCATCTGGTGATCTCCCAATCGGCAGGAACAGGTTTTTTCTTCGATGCCCCGCCGGAATTGTTGCTCGGCCAGTCGTTCACCAACTACTGGCCTATCCCCGCAGTCATCGGGACCGCCATTCTCGCCCGCTTCCGGAATGAAGCCTCACCAGCACTTCTGACCACCGTCTCGTCCTGCCGACATCCGCGCCATGAGGCCGAATTATCTCTTCCCGAGTTCATGCCAAGGGCTACCGCTCCCACGACGGTCAGAGTGACCCTCCGCGAAAAAGTTGACCACTCCACGCTGACACGCGGGGACGTGAAACTTGATAATCGGCTGAACGTGGTGTCTTCCACTTTTGCCCCTTGGTTCACCCTATCGCCCGAAGCCCGCTCCAATCTCACCACCTTCGCCGCTCAAAGCCTCATCAGCATGGGGGAAGACCGGATTATCGAGCTTGGCGGTAATCCCTATATCGTCAGCGCCTCCAAGACCGAGGTACGCTGGCCCTATCCCCCTGTACGCGGTCATTGGTTGGGGATAGACAGTTCCGGGCGCGATGTGTTGGCCCGTATTCTCTACGGACTCCGGACATCCCTGACATTCGGCTTTCTCCTGGTGATCCTGGCGATGGTGCTCGGCGCCACTCTGGGTGCCATTCAGGGCTATTTTGGCGGGAAAGCCGATATTATTGGTCAGCGATTCACCGAAATGTGGAGCGCGCTGCCATTCCTCTATGTGATGATTCTGCTAGGAGCGGTTTACGGTCGCGGGTTCATTCTGTTGCTGGTCTGCTATGCCATCTTTAACTGGATCGGCATCTCTTACTATATCAGGGCGGAGTTCCTACGCCTGCGCCACCTCCCGTTTGTCGAGGCCGCCCGATCCCTGGGACTCCCACACCACACCATCATATTCCGCCACATCCTACCCAATGCCATGGTCCCCCTGATCACTTTTTTCCCGTTCAACCTGGTCGGGGCCATCGGCGCCCTGGCGGCGCTGGATTATCTTGGATTCGGCCTTCCCCCGCCTACCCCCAGTTGGGGAGAACTGCTCCAGCAGGCCCAGCAATTCCGGTGGGCCTGGTGGTTGATCCTCTACCCTGCCCTTTCCTTGTTTATTGTCATGTTGCTGGGCGTGTTTATCGGGGAGGGCATTCGGAATGCCTACGATCCCAGACCTAAAACCCGATTTGAATAATGAGTGCATTACTGGATATTCGCAATCTGAGCGTGGCATTCGATACCGATGATGGCCTCCTCACGGCGGCTGAAAATGTGTCGTTTTCCATCAATCCAGGAGAAGTGGTCGGACTAGTCGGCGAATCCGGCTGCGGAAAGTCGGTCACCGCCCTGAGCCTGCTCCGCCTGATTCCCATGCCGCCGGGGAAAATCCTTTCCGGGGAAGTGCTGTTTGACAACCGTGATCTATTGCGCCTGCCAGCGTCTGAATTGCGCACCATCCGGGGCCGCCGGATCAGCGTGATTTTTCAGGAACCCATGTCAGCCCTTTCCCCGCTGCACCGAATCGGTGCCCAGTTGGTCGAGACGCTTCAACTTCATCTGGACATCGATCACCAGGCCGCGTGGAACAACGCTTTGGATTGGCTGAAGAAAGTCGGCATTCCCGATCCCAAGGAAAGAATGCGGGACTATCCTTACCAGCTTTCCGGCGGGATGCTCCAGCGCGTTATGATCGCCATGGCGCTAATGCTGGAGCCGGCGCTAATCATTGCCGACGAACCCACAACCGCACTGGATGTCACCATACAGGCCCAAGTTCTGGAACTTCTCAGGGGGATGAAAACGCGCGAGTCCTCATTGCTGTTGATTACCCATGACCTGGGCGTGGTATGGGAGATGTGCGATCGCGTAATGGTTATGTACGCCGCCAAGATTGTCGAGGAAGGCTCACGCGACGAACTCTTCAATCATCCCGCTCATCCCTACACTCAGGCCCTGCTGGACTCCGTGATCAGTCTGACCAGTCGTACAAAACGCTTGTCCTCCATCGACGGGCAGGTGCCGTCTCCACTAGCCTATCCGGCGGAATGCCGATTCGCGGCCCGCTGCAAATATGCATTTGATCGGTGCCGCCGGGAACTTCCCCCGCTCTACGACATCGCCCCCGGACGCCGCTGTGCCTGCTTCCTTTCCGAAATCTCAAATCAAACATGACACCCCTTCTACAAATCCACAATCTCAAGACATGGTTTCCCATCAAACGGGGCGTCTTTTCCCGCACCATCGGTCATGTCCATGCGGTGGACGGGGTCTCTCTTGAAATTGCAAGGGGCGAGACCGTTGGCCTGGTCGGCGAGTCAGGTTGCGGCAAAACAACACTCGGCAGAACCGTTATGGGGATGGAGCCCAAGAAAGCCGGGGAGATTTTTCTGGAGGGCACACCGCTCTGGCCGGCCCGCCATAAGGACACTCTACCCCTACGCCGCCGGGTGCAGATGATTTTTCAGGATCCCTACTCTTCCTTGAATCCACGCATGACCATCCAGGAGATTGTAACCGAGGGTCTCCTCCAGCAGAAACTGATCCATCCGCAGGCCCGTGCAGAAACCGCCAAAAGCCTGCTCCACGAAGTCGGAATGGAACCCAGCATCCTGCACCGTTACCCGCATGAGTTTTCCGGTGGACAGAGGCAGCGCATCAGCATCGCCCGCGCCATCTCGGTGCGACCGGAACTGGTAATTTGCGACGAAGCCGTCAGTGCGCTGGATGTCTCCGTCCGCGCCCAGGTGCTTAACCTGCTGATTGATCTACGTGCCTCGCACAATCTGGCCTACCTGTTTATTTCCCACGATCTCGGCGTGATCCGGCACATTGCCAACCGGGTCGTCGTGATGTACCTGGGGGTTGTGGCCGAAACCGGGCCGGCCTCCGAGGTTCTTGATAGGCCGGCGCATCCCTACTCCCGTGCCTTGATCTCCGCCATACCGGTTCCCTTTGGCGAGATGCGGCAACGCATTATACTCCACGGCGACGTTCCCTCCTCCGCCAATCCGCCCTCTGGCTGCCGGTTTCACACCCGCTGCCCCTACGCTATCGCTGCCTGCGCGGAGCAGATCCCACCGCTTGAACCCATCGCCCCCGGCTCCCCACGCCTGGTCGCCTGCATTCGCAAGCACGAACTCCGGTCATTGCCTTCAATACTTGCCTGAATTGTATTGTTGGGCGCTCACTCTTCTTCCTCTGCGTCAATTCGTTCTATTGACGCTTTTACATACGGATATGGAGTGGAGTTGCCCCGACAGACCTCGATAATTCGTCCCTTGATATGGCACTTGATATTTGTTCGCCCTTTGATCGCGTTGATGTCTTCTTTTGAGTACTTCCATTTGATCAAATGATACTTAGTCGTATTGTCCACTACGACCTGTGCATCATGAAAAAGCAGGAACTCCCCGTAGCACACTTTTAATTTAAGAGATAGATCCAGTGTTCGGCCAACGATATTCGTCTCCGCAACTCCCGAAACAAGATCCTGGTACAAGGGCACCAACTCCTTGTTCAGGAGGGCCGTCGCAGATGGCGACGTCTCGTTTGTCTTCCCGAAGGAGGCCAGCGCGACATTTAGGAATGCCATTGTTACAAGTAATGCTTTTTTGATCATTTCCATTTTCATTTAATGCGAACGTTGAGACTGTCGAAATGGCCTACGGCGCAAATCAGCGGCGGCGAAGCCGTAAGCTGGATTTGCTTGCTGGTGGGTTATCTGTATCGATCACTTTCAGGCCACAATGGTTTGCCATAGGAAGGAAATCCCTATCATTGTGCAGAAGGGGTATGTCGTGCTCAATAGCCACGGCAGCGATCATGCAATCAACGGCGTTTCTTATGGTGACTCCTTTTTTGCGGAGTGACCGGTACATTTCCGCCGACTTCCTGAATGTTTTCTGCGACATCGGCAAATAGAGGAAGGCGTCGAACCGGGTCGAAACAGCATCGTAATCCTTATCCTCCCGGACACCTTGAAGCACTTCAGTCAGGATTACGCCACAGATGCAGATATCCTCGTCCGCGCCAATCAAACTCTCAAGATGCTGCACTTGAGGCGTATCATGTCCCTTGAAGAAATCAATCCAGACTGTTGTATCAACAAGGGTCATCAGGTGCCTCGTCCAGCCCGCCACGAGGGCAGGTCACCATCCCAGGAAACAGCTCCCTTCAAGTCCAACACCTTTTTCTGTCGGCCATGCCGCAGCAATTCCCGCAAGGCGTAATCAATTACGGACCGTTGAGTGGGAATCCCAGTTAACTTCTGGCACTTCTGGACAAGAGTCTCATCCAGCACTATGTTAGTTCTTGTCATATATATCGACTCCTTTATACACATAATAAGCCACCGCGATGTGTATGACAAAGGATTTCTTCATTGCCAACGGCCTACTCTCGGGCGGCGACAGCCGTACCGAGGAGCGGGTGGTTCTGCAATTTTATGATGCCCATTTCAGTGCAAGTTTCTTACCTGAATGGGTGCATTCGCGCAGATATAGGTTGATCAGGTTCTGGTACGGCACCCCTGTTTCTTTTGCCAAGGCTTTGAAATAAGCGATGACATCGGTTCCCAGGCGCATCGTGACCTGTTTCCGAAAATACTTGGCGTAAGGATTGCGAACTGCATCCGAAAAATCATATTCCTTTTTCATACTCTCTCCCATATTGCTTGCGTTCATTCCGGGTCGCTTTGCGAGCCGAAATAATCCTAATCACCCGATCGCCCTGCCGATACACATGACACACGACCAAAATGCGGAGCGTTGAACTGAATCCAAGAATAATGAAGCGGTCTTCTTCATCCGAATGTTCAGGATCATGCTTCAGTCGGGCATTTTCATCGGCAAACACCGATGATGCCTCTTCAAATGAGACATGGTGCTTCCGCACATTGGCTTTTGCTTTATCCTCATCCCAAGTGAATTTCATTTCATCCATATTGATATCGTATTGCTAATGGCATTATGATTCAAGTAATTATCTTTTCTGCAGAACGATGAGGCTGCGGGTTCGGCACGTTAGCGACGATACCCACCAGTTCTTGGTTCGGACTTCTGATTCAACGCCGGTTTCCCGTCCATATAGATCGTCGCAGATTTCCCCGCGGAAGAGGCAATGTTATTGAAACGCGCATGCGTGAGCTGGTGACAGGCGATAGCAGGGCGATTGTCAGGCGCCGCCGTCCCCAACACGCTGTTGGTGATTGCGAGCCCCTCGATGTGCTCCGCATAGATTCCGTGGCAGGGAACCGTTGTTTTGAACCGTTCATATTCGGGCCACCATCCCGCCAGGCGATCCGGGGTAAGATCGGGGAGCTTTTCCAGGTTGGGTGCGGAAGTCCAGCCGCCACCGGTCTGCAAGTGGATGTTATCCAGAACGATGTCCTGAACCGGATGATCCGGATGGCCTACAAAGACCAGTGCCGAGTCCTTCCCGCACATTCCGGAGTCTGCCGCGATGTTGCTGAATACCAGGCGGCGCATAGATCCCACGGGTGCGAGCTGCTCAGGGGCATCGACACAGGCGCGTTGTCGGCACAGGGTCAGGAACACTGGCCGCGGGACATTCGTCATGACCAGATTGCTGAATATCATGTTGCGCATGGCCGCACCCTCGCACATCTGGATCTTGAGCCCGGAATCATCGATATCTCTAAAACTACAATTGGTAACCGCCACATTCTCGAAATCCCCGCGAGAAAGCAGGCCAATGCGAATGCCCGCCCACTTGCTGGTGAAAGCGCAATTGCTGATGGTGACGTCTCTACATGGCGCATCAGGTCTTGATGTCTGCAGGCAGATGGAATCGTCGCTTGTGTCAAACGAGCAATTGCTGACCCGTACGTCCCGGCAACCGTCGAAGTCCAGTCCATCGCCATTCGAATTAACGCGGCTACGGATGGTGACCCCGTCAACAGCTATATCTGAGCAATACAGCCACGCCGACGTCCAGCTTGCCGGGTTCTGCAGCGTAATGTCACGCATCCGGATACGTTTACACCCAAGCAGCCGCATCAACATCGGGCGATGTTTCTGCGGATCGTCGGGATTGGGAAAGACGTTCTGGTGGCCCTGTCCGTCGATGACGCCGTTGCCTTCTATCGCAATGCCAGTTGCGTTCCTGGCAAAAAGGAGGCATCGATCCATGTGGGGCTCGTTCTTATACATGTTCTTGTGCGTATCGTTCGCGTAGTCGTCAATTCTGCCGCTGCCCAGAAGCGTTGCACCGCCTGCAACATGCAGGGTCACGTTGTCCTTCAGGTGGAGGGTGCCCGTGAGGTAGGTTCCTGCCTGAATCAAGACACCGGAGTGTCTGTCCCGGCTGCACGTGTCGATAGCGTCCTGAATTGCCGGCGTGTTGATGGTGGTGCCATCTGGGACTGCGCCGAACTGTCTAATATCAAGCATGTTGTCGTCCTCAAATCTTCTACGAGCCGAACGACGCTCTTGACCCGGTGGCGAGCGTGCGAGCCGTCGCGGTCCAAGAGCGTGGTTCGGGGCTTATGCGACCGCTTCTTTGAGCTTGTCTGCGAGCCACAGTTTAATCACGGATTGTCGGGTCACACCCAGTCGATGTGCCTCACGATCCAAGGAGTGAATCATCCAGACGGGAAAATCCACATTAACCCGCTTTTGTTGGCAGTCTGGCCTTTTGGCCTTTGAAAGGTCCAGATAACGGGTGATGTCCTCACCTTTTCCAAATTGCTCATCAAATGTTTTAGCTTTCATAAATTTCAATCTCCTCCTTGCGCGAGCGTCGCACAGAGATGATTCTAAGGGACTTTCACCCTGTAAGTCGTGCGCCATGCCGGGCGCACACGTTCAGTGCTGAGGATCGGCGAGCTTGCGAGCCGTATCCTCCAGCACTTGGTTCGAAATCTCTGTCTTGTTGCTGGCGGACAGTCCCATGAGTTCGACAATGCCAGCCATTGTCCCGACAGCGAACTCGCCTTTTACGCGTTCTTCAGCTTGCTGCTCCCGGAAGACGGCCAACTGTTCGGGCGTCAGTATCGCTGCAGCCTTCGCGAGTTGCTTCTCGGCCAGTTGTTTTGCTTCCTCAAGCATTGCAGATTGGTTGGAAGCGCTCAACGCAGCAAGCCCCGTCATATTCCCGGCTGGACGGGGAAGGGCCGCATCCTCTGTATACATGCCCACGATCAAGTTGTGCTCCTGTTCTGTGGACATATCAAGACCACCGGGAATGAGTTTTTCGCGAACGCCCCAGACAAAACGCCGCTGCGGCATGGTCTCTTCATACGACTTGTACACCTCGTAGGCATCGTCCCCCAGCAGTTGGTGGATCTGTTCGTCCATGTCATTCTTGCTCTTCTTACCTCGGACATCCATCTTCTTCAGATGAAGCTCCCTGAGCTTCGCTGCACTGTCCTCTGGGAGTTTAAGGTAGTCAAGGAGGACACAGTAGTCCTGCTGGAAACGATCTTTCGCTCTTGCCATTTGTGCGGCAATCGCCGAGGGATCCCGTCCGCGTTCGATGATCGCTTTTAGCAGTGCCGAGCGCAGATCGGGCACCCGTGTCACAGGGGAATTCGCGGCAATCCCGGAAGTGCGGTCTGCGGTGGTCTCCTTCTGTGTCTTGTCTTTGACCGATTGGTTTTCGAACCCGCTTCCCTTCTGTTGTTCTCGATGCCACGTCGGCCTGTGCTCGCTGACAGGCGGGGAAGCCGTAACGCCATGGTCGGCGTGGATGGTATCACTCTGAAACTCAGTTCTACCCTTGTTCGCGCGCATCGCCATGAAGCCCAGGATCGCGCACAAGATCAAGAGTGCGCCGATAGTCAGGTTCTTCCACATGGTTTCCTTCTCCTTTCGAGTAGAGTAGAGCCCTTGTGCATACGCTGTCGTCTGGCGAATTACCCCTCACGGGATTCCCAATGTCCATTAAGCACCTGGGTGGGTGCCCTCGTCCAGCGTAATTCCTCAAGCTCCCTCATCAAACCGTAAGTCGGGTTTTCCCCAATACGGCTTTCCGACGACCTTCCCCGTGTGTTTATCAGCAACCGTTATCGTTCAAGTTTTGGCGTACGCGAACTGGTATAATCCCAGCTTGGCAAGCGTCTTGCCAGAGAGTCTTCCCAGACCCCTCGTTTCCGCGTTATGCTTGCGCTTCCAGAATATCCGAAGCCGATCCCTTGGACGAAATCCAGGGACATACTAATAGTGCCTGATTCCTAGGCAAATCCAGGGACATACTAATAGTGCCTGATTCCTACGACAACCCTTATTCTATAAATCCAGGGACATACTAATAGTGCCTGATTCCTACGACAACCCTTATTCTATCGTTTGAATTCATGACATCACTGCTTCAGCAGCGGGATCAGGGAGAACCTATCCCTGTTGTGCGGGCAATCCAGGAATACTGGCCTCAAAATCAGGGCTTTTCAGCCCCCTTCGAACC
>Ga0194060_10000101_pt1 | contig 58587 bp, 60 predicted proteins | sample SepL225m_MetaG_FD_163427 | JGI IMG/M metagenome (GOLD analysis project Ga0194060, IMG submission 163427) | Anoxic zone freshwater microbial communities from boreal shield lake in IISD Experimental Lakes Area, Ontario, Canada - Sep2016-L222-5m | ecosystem: Environmental > Aquatic > Freshwater >... | reverse complement strand
GATATAATTTTATTTATATCGATATTTAAAGGCTGGTGATATAATACTCCAATTCTATCCGTTTCAAATGGAAGATTCGTCTTAATTTCGTCGGCTATCATTGTAGGTGTTTTTTCCGGATACCTTCGAATAAGTAAAATCATATTTTTACCCGCATCTATTAGTCCAAAATCATTTGAATTTTGCCTCCAAGTATTAGTAAATTCATCTTTAATCGATCTTTTCTCATCCCGTGTAAGAATAATAAGTGTCTTCATAATTAGGAATCCTGTTTCTGGCGTGTTAAAGACATACACAATTTAGAAAAACTATACTTTGAGATTCTCGACCCTAAAAGGAAATCTTGGACAAGCGAAAAAGGAAGAAATTTGACATCATTTTTAAGGTTTGGAGGAATACCTCTACCTGAGTTTATCACAATAAATGGGATCTTGTTTCGTATTATATCTAAAATTTTCTGTTGATTAAACCATGCCTTAATTGTTTCATTTCTTCCCCACATTTCTATTACACCTTGATGAATCACAATTAAATCAGCAGATAGATATTCAATTGTGGCTTTAGTTTCAGAATCTATCTTAGCCTCAGTTTTCAGTTCAAGTAGAAGTTGATTATTATTAATAGCAAAACACAAACTTGGAAGATTGTTTGCTTCTGGATTCTTACTTTCTCTTTTTAGTTGAATAGTTGAGTGCAATGGGTGAGTCTCGCCATTGATCCTCCAATCTGTACAAATATATATTTTTGCCAGATGAGCTGCATGAAAACGCAAAGTCTTATCAATACCAAATAAGTTCGTTAGCACTTTTTTTTGATATTCTTCATCAAGTTCATCATACGCTCTTTCGGCAACTCTTTCGTCTATAACCAATATCCGCAATAGACCTGCCTCGGCAAGTTCAAAAGGAAACGCCCAGTGAGATTCTTCATTTATAAGAGGGAAAGATGGGTTAAATATCGGGGTAAAATCAGAAGATCTTTTGTCAAGTAAAACATAAGATTGGAAATTTTCAATCCCTTTGCTAGGCAGACTTCCAGGTAGATAACCATGTCTATCATAAAGAATAAAATCTTTATCTTGTAAATGATCAAATAATTCGCCTTCTAAACAGGTCGGTTGTTCATTTCTATCTCCCCAAATAGTAAAGTTAACAGAGTTTTCCTCTGCATAATTTTTTTTAGCTAATTCAATCCACTTTTTTGTTGGGGATTCTGTCTCTTGTTGTTGCAGATAAATCTGTAAAGATACTTTCCTTTTTTCTTCCTTGTTGCTTAGAAAATAACCGTTTACCCAAGTTCGCCAAGCCCAGGCAATTAAGCAATATGAATTCCAATCATTTTCTGGCCAATATCCTTCTTCTACAATAATCGCACGCTTTTGAAGAACCAAATTATTGATATCAGCACAAGTATTTTTATTATCGTTTAAAATTATAATCCGAAAGGGCAACATGCTAAGAAATCTATCGAATGTTGGCTTATCACTATCCTTATTCTCTGTCGTTGAAAAAACATGACTATTAATAGCATTTGCAAGTATATCATAATCAAAAACAGCAAATTTAAAGGCACCAAATGAATCAATATCTTTAGTGCTCCATAGTATTTTCAATAAGTCAACAACATCTTTATACCAATAAATACCAGCTTTTCTATTGTCTAAATTTTTATGAGTAAGTGCACAAATATTTTTCGTTTTCATGATTCTAAGTTGAAAAACAAGAGAGTCATCATTTGGCTGACATTCTTTACAATCCTCAAGCCCCTTACATTCCTTTATTCGTTCAATACCAAGAAGTTGTTTTTGTTTTTCAATATTTCCGGATTCTTGAGGTCCAAGCAGTGAATAATTTTTTTTGCCACTGAGCAGAAGTGCACATATTTTCATTTCCATAAGCCCCCAAGCTTCTCGTATCAAATTTCCATCATCACCAATAATACTCTGAGAACGATAAGTATTCAATTTCATTATTAGTTCAACAGATCCTTCTGTACTCTTAACATCCTTGGACGCTTTAGTATAATTATCCCATATCCGCAGACAATAATGTTGATCATCTCCCTGAATATTTGACAAGCACAAATTAATTTCTAGATTTTTTTCAGTCTCCTGTTTCTCTAATTGTTCCTTGTTATGTTTTGCACTATTACGAATAAAATTTTCAAGGAAACTATAAATTGCATGTTCACCAAGTGGGCCAGGAAGATCAATTTCAACATCATCGGTACCAAGAACAAAAGCTGCAAGCGGCCTAAATATTTTGTTCTGATCTGTAACTCCCGCACTGATATGATGAAGTATATATGGCAAACCAGATATATGATTAGGTGATTCATCACAAACTGGAACTGCAGGATAATAGTAAGCTATATTTCCTTGTTCGCCTTCTTCATATTTTGCATAAATTTCTTTGCCATCAATAAATACACGCAGAATAAGCCGATTTTTTGTATACGTTTGATATCTCACCCCTTCATTAGCTCCGAGATTATCCATTAAAAGAGTGTTCTCAATGAAAGGCAGTATAACTTCCTTATAAAAATACAGGGATTTTGACGATGCTAATGGTTCTGTTGTTAACTCAGCAAGAAAATCTGCTTTCTTTTGTGTATAATTATCAAGCTTTTCTTTAAGATGACTGATTAACTCTATCATTTTATTCATAAAAACCTTGATCTGAATCTTGTCTTGGATATTACTCATCATTTTTACATTTAATATCATATTTATAATAAAGCTCATCAGTAAGTCTCTTATAAACAAGATCGACAGTAGTACGAGGCGTTACATGTGACCCTATATTATGAGACATATTACGTGCCATAATAGACCCAACAGCCGCCTTTAATGCGTTTTTCTGCTTCTCACTATTGTCGTAATAATGAATAATCCTAGTAGCAAGCTTGTCTGTTAATTGCGCCCATAGATCAACAAAATCAGTATAATTATCTTTCTGTAATGTCGGCACTGGCATTACGTCAGTTTCAACCAATATATATATGCCTCCTAGCCCTTTTCCTGAATCAGTATTGTGGTCATAAACGGTATTTGACAAAAAATAATACAAATAATGCTTTTCATCTATATATACAGAGTGATGTATGATCGGTATATCAAGCTTATTATATCCAATTTTAGATTTATCTTCTGGTTTTGTTATAAACCCATCCAATATTTTATTCAAATAGTCTTTATTATTTTTTAAAATAGCAAGATGCTCTTTTTCTGGCTCAATTTTGAATGGTTGATTATTTTCTATAAATTCAAGGGGTTCCTCACATGAGCATAGTCTTTTAAGCTCGCTAGCTATTTTTTTATTAATTTTGCAATATATAATATCACTTCCTTCCGGTTCCCCTTCAAAATCAACAAAATCTCCATTATCATCGCCTAATGATATAACTAACGTTTTACGTCCCTGCTGTCCAGATCCTTGAATTAGTTCTCTTTCATTTAACCATTTAAGAATAGTATTTGAAAAACCAACCCCTCCTTTTTTATACAAAAAGTTTTCAGCAGTAAACCTATTATTAATACGATCAAATTCACAAAATGCTAAAGCATAATATTTATGACCAGAACTCAGAGCCCATTTACTCCAATCATCAATTATAAAAAAAATTGGGGCTATAGCTTTTATACCTAGTCCCTTTGTTTCTTTAAATAATTTAAGAAAGTCGTCTATATGACTGTCCACGCTGTCATGTTCTTTATATCTAATCGGCAAATAGGACTTATCAATCTTTTTTAATTCAGTTATAAGTGCAATATACGTATCGGTATGTGCACTACTCGTATCGGTCGTTTTTGTCATAGCCTATAGTCATAAAGGTTTTTCCTGTAACATGTTTTGCTTTTTCAATTGCAATTAACATGCCGTACAAGGAACTAAGACCGAAATTACTTATCTCTGTATCAAAGCAAAACACTTCTGTTACCTCGTTAAGACTCATTTCTGTTGTGTTCAGACATTCATCAGAAAGAGTCAAAGCTGGCTCAATATGCCGAAGCTTAACGTTAGGGCCATGGCCAAACAGCCCAAAAACTACGTCGTGCGTATTAACATCAGGATGGTAGGTTATCAAGCGAGGAGTGTGCGGAGAACGTCTCCAGTAGTCAAAAATAGCATACGTTGACGTCCCATTTCCCAATCCCACTACACAGTAGTCAGGAACTCCATAAGACGACTTGTATTCAGCAGCTATACGCCTATCTATTTTGACAAGAATATCCGCACTTTCTTCACTATGGTTGCAAGGAAAATAATCATATTTGATTAATAATCGACGTAATTCTTTTATGCAGTCTTCGATATAACCAGTAACCTTTACTATTTCAGCCCCATAATACTCCATGGGAGCTGTCCGACCGGATGGTAACTCATCGGGGATAACAAGAGTCAGTTCATAGCTTAAAAATTTAGCGGCCATTGATAACGAGATACCGGCACTCCCTGATGTAACCTCTAACAAGTGAGTTTCTCCCGGAGTAATAACCCCCAACGTCTCAGCAATAAAGAGGTAAGGTATCCAGCACCTTGAGTAGTGGTTGTTTCCCATAGTGTTGGCATACTCCATCTTCACCCTGAGAATGTTATCGTTCGGTAAGTTAACGGTATAACACGGGGTGTTGCCGACTCCCATATAGAGTTTTTTGTACAGCGCCACCCGTTCCTCCGGGATCGCCGTTGGAAGCTCAAAAAGGTGACGCATGTCAGCGTCGCTGTCCATAAAATCCTTGATATCCTGTCTGTTAACCAGAGCTGCATCAATTGTCCTTTTCCTGACTCTCTCTTTCATAAACATCATATCGAAGGGGTAAATCCACCATCTATTGTTAAATTAGTTCCCGTCACATAAGCAGCCTCTCTTGAGGCTAGAAATAAGGCAGCATTTGCGATTTCTGATGGAGCCGCAAATCGCTTCACTGGCACCAGCTCAATCACTGATTGTTTAAATTCCTCATAGGTAACGCCTTTTTCGGCGGCTATAATCTTCATGACCTCTTTAAACCCATCAGTATCTGTTGGTCCTGGCAGGATATTATTAACAGTTATACCATCTTTTGCCACTTCAAATGATAGTGCTTTAGCCCATGAAACTTCTGAGGCTCTCACTGTTGAAAGACCCAAACCTGGGTATGGCGTATGGTAGATGGTATCAACAATATTGATGATGCGGCCATACTGTTTGCTACGCATTCTTGGGATAATGTGCAATGCAAGGGTATGATTGCACACTATATGACGCTGAAGCACGCGGTGCATCTGTAGTGGTGTAATATCAAGCAAGTCTGCTGGCATTGGCCCTCTGACATTATTGACAAGTATATCAATAGAGCCTGTGTACGTTTGAAAGAACTCTATAATTTTTTGATCCAGCTCATCAGGATTATCGAAATCAGCAACAACCACAAGAGTTTCAACACCATACCTCTCTTGAAGTTCATAAGCCAGACTCTCGAGTTTTTGTCTGTTTCTTGCCAGAAGCACCAAATTTGCGCCGTTAGCTGCAAATTTCTCTGCAATCGCCTTTCCGATACCTTGAGTACACCCTCCGACAATCGCGGTAAAGCCTTTTAAATCGACGTTCATACATTTATCCAATAGGTTTTAGGATAAGGTGCCTTATAGCAAAGGCACCCTCTTACCTATTAGATGCTATTGGTTAGTCACGGTTATTTGTAATCAATAGGCTTTCCGTTTTTCACCACTTTAAAAACCATGGGAACGCTTACCTCCCCTTCAGTAAAGCTCAACGTGCCCATTGCGCCATCATACTTTTTCAGGTTTCTTATTGCTGCCGCCCCTTTTTCCGGATTATTTTTTCCGTCAGTTATCGCCTTATGCATCAGCATCATAGCATCATAACCAACAGCTACTGCAAGTGAAGGGTACGAGCCGGTTTTTGCCTTGTACGCTACACCAAATTCATGAGCGCCTTTCATTGACGGGTCTTCAGGATTATAATAAGGCAGTGGAACGATGACTCTGTCTGCCGTTTTTCCTGCAACGTTGATACAATCAGGCTCAAGGAAGCTGATATTTGAAACTATTGTGGCTGTAATACCTGCTTCTCCATATTGTTTCATGAACTTTCCCATCTCTTTCTGATTGCCTGCCAGATAAATCACGTCGGGCTTTGCTTCGCGCAGCTTTGCAATAACGGTTCTGAAATCGGACTCTTCAAATTTGTAGGGCTCTTTCATGGTCACTTGCCCACCGAGTTCAGTATATGTTTTCTGGAACATCTCAACCAAACCAAGTCCATATTCATTGGTCACATACACCACTGCAACCTTATCCTTTTTAAGCACCTCTTTAATGAAAGTAGCCGCGTCAATTGACTCTTGTGCGCTTGAAGGGTAATTTCTTGCAAAATAAGGACTTATTCCTCTCAACTTTGGGGTCGAGGCACCTGGAGAAAGCAGGAATACCTTGTTTTTCTCTGCAATAGGAACCATTGCAAGGGTTGTTGAACTGCCAACATCACCGATAATGTAGCGAGCACCATTGACTGAGAGCAGTTTTTGCATTCCAGAAACCGCAATTTTTGGGTCAGCCTGAGAATCAATAAATACAGGCGTGTACTTGTACCCTTGCCCCCCTGCTCCTGTGCCAAGTTTTTCAAGCGCAAGTTCAACCCCTTTTTTCATTGGTTCCCCATAGCTGGCAAGTTCACCGGTCAACGGCAAAAGGACACCAATGGTAATCTCCTCTGTTTTCTTCTGTTGTGGCGCACATCCTGTTGCAAAAATTCCTGCAATAATGAGCACTGCAAGCATTACAACCGAAGCCTTAATACTCTTCAGGTGTTTCATGACGATTATTTTTTTAGTTGTATACAAAGGTTTCAAGAAAAGTCTCTTTATGGAATTCTTTAGGGTTAAACTTTTGAGTCACTGTTCCCTCTTTTGCAATCATGACGTGTGACGCAAGCCTGAGTGCAACATCCATGTTATGCTCAACCAACATCATACTTATACCCTCTTCACGCCTTTTCCGTTCAAGGAATTCGACGGTAAAAGCCACAATTTCCGGTGCAAGGCCTGCTGTTGGCTCATCAAGCAGCCATGTTTTTGTATCCTGAACAAGAAAAATACCGAAAGAGAGCATCTGCCGCTCTCCACCGCTGAGATTACCTGCCCGCTGTTTTTTTAACCCTCCCAGAGATGGAAAATGCTCGTAAACCTTGTCTGAAAGCTTTTTGTCGAAAACTTTTCCACATTGCCGGGCTGCAAGTTCAAAATGCTCTTCGACAGTCAGCGCCGGAAGAATCAGACCGCCTTGCAAAAAACTTGAGATCCCTTTTTGTATCAAAAGATGGGGTTGCATTGCTGGTAATGGCTCACCCTTATACATTACAGTACCGCTTATGATGTTCACAAGACCCGCAAGAGCTTTGAGCAGCGTTGATTTCCCGCTTCCATTCTGCCCGATAATCGCCAGCACTTCCCCTTGATTCAAGCTGAATGTAACATTCTGCAGAACAGTTCTCTGGCCATAACCAGCAGAAAGCCTGTCAACCTGAAGTATGTGCACCTGACTGTTCATAAGTACACGTCATTTTTCTGCATAATCTCTCCTTTCAACAAAAAAAACTGCGTATCACTGATGGATGACGCTTTTGCCCGATTATGCTCAATCATCATGATAGTCTTGCCCTGCTTTTTCAGTGTTTCCATGACCTCAGAAATATGATCAATCATTTTAGCATTAACACCGGCAAATGGCTCATCCAGCAGGAGAAGAGAGGCTTCATTCATGAGCAGCATACCTATAGACAACAGCTTCTGCTGGCCAAAAGATAATTCCCCAGCAGCTTGCCCAAGCTTTCCATCTAATGCAATCTCTCCTGCCACCTCTTTTGCTTTTGATTTTTTACTCTTTTCCGCATCAATGATTTGGCCGGGCCGCACAAAATAATTCAGCAAACGTTCACCGGGGTGATTTCTTGAGGCAAGCAACAGATTATCGAGAACGGAGAGGTTTTTGCAAATCCTTGGATTTTGCCACACCCTTCCGATGCCAAGCCGGGCAACACTAGTTGGTGTTGGATGAGATATTGGAGTGTTTTTATAATAAAGGTCTCCTCCATCAGCTTTTAAAAAGCCTGATATAATATGGAAAAGTGTTGTTTTTCCTGATCCGTTCTCACCAAAAAATGCGGCAACCGTACCAGTTTGCACTGCAAAACTTGCATTCTGAAGAACTTTAAGGCCATTGAAGGACTTGGTGATATTTCTGACATCAAGAATCGTCTCCATAACTCACTCGAATCGGTAATTACCAAAAAAACCGTAGGGCCTGAACATAACCATCAAAATCAGAATCAAGGCATAGATCATCATCCGAAGATTGGAGGCAAAGGCATCTGGAACGTTGACAAACCGTAACACCTCGGGAAGAAGCACATAAAAAAGTGCCCCTGCCACCGAACCGCGAAGAGTACCCAACCCCCCAATCAACACGATGGAAATAATAAGGATAGATTCATCCATGGTAAAAGAGGTCGGATCGATATAGCTGTAATAACAGGCAAAAAGTGTTCCGGCTATTGCTGACACACCGCTTGAGATACTGATGGCAATAGCTTTGTAATACCCTGGCTTTTTACCGAAAGACAACATGGTTAGCTGATCGTCCCTGACACCCTGAAAGTATCGGGATAATGGAGATTTGTGAAGCCCGTAAAAAAACAACAGCACCAGTGCACAAAGAGCGCCAGCAAGCAGAGCAAATTGGGGGAGTGACTCAAACGGGTATCCGAAAATAACTGGTTTTGGAATACCGCTGATACCATAAGGGCCATTCGATACCGAAACCCAGTTATACAACACGGTAAAAATAATAACCTGCCATGCCAGTGTTGCCAGCACAAAAAACAGATCCCTGAACCTGATAGAAAATGCAATCACCGGTATGCAGGCAATCATATTTATCACAATGGCTCCAACAAGAACTATTGGGAAAGAGTACCCAGTGTTGACCAGCAAGAGAGCTGCCGCATAAGCGCCAATCCCGTAAAAAGCTGCCTGAGAAACAGAGAGTAGCCCCGAGTAGCCTGCAAGCAGGTTCATTGCCAAACCAAGGATGATGTATATTTCAGCCATCACCAGTATGTGCAGGAGATAGTTCATTGTTCTTCCACCCGCATTTTATAGGAAACAATACCCTCTGTTCTCCAGAAAAACACCAGTATGAGCAATACAAACGTCATTCCCTCTTTCCACTGTGAAGAGAGAAACCATGCTGTTGCAGTCTGAAGCAATGCTATAACCACTGAAGCAAGAATGGTGCCCCGTAATGACAAACTTCCGCCAATGATGACGGCAACTGCCGCACTGAGAGTGATTGCCATACCCGCCTGTGGATCAACACCGGTATCATAAAGAGTCAGAATTGCGGCAATCGCGGCCAGTGCACTGCCAATAGATATCGCCAATAACCTTATCATCGTGGTGTTCACACCAAGCACTGAGGCAACTGATTCATTACTCATCATAGCCCTGACCCCAAGAAACCATCTGGTTTTTGAAATAAACAACACGCCAGCAAGAAAAATCAGAGAAACCGCCAGTTGGACTAACTGAATCGGTGCGATAGCCACATTGGCAAGAAAAATACTTCCACCAAGTGGGAGCTCAAGGATTTTGGTCTCGTTGCCGAACAACAGCGCTATTCCATTGATCATAAAAAGGTATACCCCCATCGAAGAAATAAGAGTAATGGCCTGACCGGATTTTTTTCTGGCAAGCGGCTGGTATATCAGAGCTTCTATCATCGAAGCAACAAGCATGACAATAAGAAGAGCGGCAAGGGCAGAGAGAAGAACAAAAAAGAGGCTCTGGTTCGGAAATAACTGAAGTATTGCATAAAAAGCATAAGCGCCACCGACATAAAAACTGCCATGAGCAATATGAAACACCCGTGTAGTATTAAAAATCAGGTTAAACCCTGCCGCAAGCAAGGCAAGAAGCAACCCTGACACCAAACCGTTAAAGGCTAATTGTAAAAATATTGTATTCATTGTATACCAAGCACCATATTAACCCTGCCACTCCGATAACCGGCTTTTTCAGGGTGTATATCCCTGAAAAATAAATTCCCCTTTACTTAATATTAATAACCGGTTAGCTGGAGTTAGTTAGCAATGATAAAAGGTCAATTTATTGAATCCTTTTACCAGCAACATTGCAGTAACAATCCGTCAAAAAAATTGTTACTGCTCTTGAAATAGCAGGTTATACAATGAATTTTTATTTTCATTATTTTTTAAGCGATGCAACTATAGGCAGTAAGGCCATAGCTCCGTAAGGCATAAGCGCCTGCATTACTGCGATTGCTGTCGCTAAATCATATTGAGATTCATCCAGATCATTTTTCTCCCACCATATTTGCCAGCCAGCAAGATACCTGTTCGCCACATCGCCCCCATGCGGTTCATCAATCTTCTGTATATACATTGAGGCAGCAGCCGCAACTCGCGCTTCTACCCGATAACGCAAGAGTGGATCAGCCCCCGCCCATGTCTCTTCATTTTCAGCATACGATACCATCTGACTCATGGTGTTTCGTAAAAGATCCTGCCATTCTGGTAGCGGAAGGGCTGAAAAACGAGAAAGCCTGATAACAATCCATGCACTGGTAACAAGCTTGTCAAGGATTTCTGAGCCTGCAAAAGTCCCTCCTGCGCTCCACAACCTTAGATTATGGGAAGCTAACCACGACAGAGCATTTGCGCGACGTTCGATGAACAAGTTCCTTTTGGGTATATTCGTCACAGTCGGGATATAAAGATCAAGAAGTTCAGCCGCATACAGTACCGTAAAAACAGATGTGTCCTGACAACCATCAAGGAACCACTTCTTTTCCTTGAAAATTTTATGACACTGATTCATCATGCTAATACCTTCTACCCAATCATAGTCATCAGGATTGAAATACATGTCCGTTGAAATATCGAATGCTGCATCAATAAACGTATCAAAATATGGCATAACACTTTCAGTACGGAGTTGTACAATTCCGTATGCCAGCCGTTGAGAGAACTCTGAAGCAACTATATCCACTGGAGAACTTACGGGATATCGGGACTCTGCCCATTGTAAGCTTCCAGCAATTTTATCACTGGATGATTGTTTTCCAAAAACCTGCAATGCAAGTTCCGTCGAAAGTACAGCAATGCCTAATCCCGGATTTTCTTCCGCTTCTTTCACCCTGTTTTTCAATACCAAACTCTCTTTTACCGCCCAGGATGCTCGATAGTTCTCTGGATTGGGATAACTCCAGAAATACGACAATAACTGATTGATATTCATAACAGGAATAGTTAAGTGTTTGGAAATAATTTCTCATCTGGTCAATCAATCAAGAAAATAGAAACCATCAATATTCATACTGTTTTAATCCCCGAAAAGAGCTTTGCAGTACGAATCAATCACAAAGGCATCGCCATCGTCGGTCACCTCATGCTTTGCTCCATTTATGGGAATCTTGTTGACCCTGACCATATTGTTTCCCTCGGCGATGGAAGAAAGATATGTCATAAATGACGGGGTACAACCAGTATCAAGGGAACCTGAAGTGACAAGAGTTGGAATTGTGATTTTGCGCAGAAGTACCTCAATTGGTTCAATTGAAGCAAATGATGATGCGTCAACCTTTAAACCCTTCTCTTTTGCTATGGCTTTATTTACTTCGAGATCTCTTACAAAATCTCGCCAAAGCTGCCAATAAGGATCTGGCCCCCATAAAATGTTTTTGACCGGATGCCTGACCAGTTCATTTTCATGGTCTGCCAATTTCAACGCAACAAAACAGCCAAACGAACGCCCGAGAATTGTAAAGGGTTCATCAGGTAAATTATTTATTGCAGCGATCGCCACAGATACGGCCCCGGAAAGTGTTAACGGAGGAACCTTATCATAACTTTCTCCTGAAGAGACATGCCCCGGCCAGCGAATATCGGAGTAAACCTGAGCATACCCGTATTTTCGTGCTTCACGAGCAATCAACTCGTAAACCTTACGGTATGTCGGTGATGTATCGGGATTACCTCCACCAGGCAAGACAAGCAAATTCATATTATTACTCCTTTTTTTGAAACAATTTTCATTGACTTAACCGATCAAAATAAATAAAGCTACAACCTTTTCATCACGATGACCGAGTTATCATCTTCAAAGTTCTCCATGTTCCGGCCCCATACTTTTGATACCGCTCTACTCATCTCCTAATTCTGTGAAACAGCCACCCGGACATCATCAATAATGTCGTAAATGTTGTAAAAGCCATCGGAGGCAAGCACCAACAGATCCCCTATTGCCCATGAACCACTCAGCACTGTTGTCCTGCTGGTTATTGAGCCAACTGCATTGGTAATAACCCTTCTGCTCAAGGGTTGCCCGAAACCATCAATCGCGACCTTCGTGCCTCTCCTTAAAAACACTACCTCAGCCTCGTCTACGGTAATCTGTTCTGAAACCTCTCCCCTGATATGATAAATCCTTGTATCCCCAATATTAATAAAGTGAAAGGCATCCTCCCCGATACGCCAAACAACGGCAGCAAAAGCACAAAGCATCCCGTGATGTTCTTCATGGTTCAGAACCGCGTAATGAGCTTCCTGCATGGCATGAAGGATTCTTTCTTCAAGACTCGACATGGGTTGAGCAAGAAACTCTTGCATGAATTTTTCACAAGCCGTCCTGGATGAAAGCCAGTCACAGGGGGAGTTACTCACCCCATCGGCAAGGAGCGCAACAACAAGATTCTCTGCCTCAATAACCTGATAGAGAATGTAATCGCCATTTCGATCCTTTTCATGGAATTTTTCCGTTATCCCTGCTACTTGAAAGCTCTCTGACATGAATGGCATTGTTTTTGACTGCGTCAATAAGCCGCAATATCCCTGATTCAAACATCTTAATGGTACAATTTTGTTTCAATATCCCTGATAACATCTTCCAGATCGCTTAAACGATCCTGTTTTGACCGAACGTTACCCTCAACATCTGAAATCTTGCTCTCAAGACTGTCGCGTATTTCGTCAGCTCTGCCACCATCATGGAGATTGTAAATGGTGTCATGCCATCTCTCAATATTGGATTCGTCGTGGGCAATAGATTCACGAAGCCGCTCAGCCTGGTCACGCTTGCGCTCCAAGGCATCCTGCATCTTCGTTCTCCACTCCTCTTGCTTTCTCTCCCTCTCCTGCCTTGCGTGTTCAAAAACCCGATCACAGGCGCTACGAAATCTCTGCCATAATGGCTCAACCTGTTCTTTGGGAACTGGGCCTATACTTTTCCACTCAGCTTGCAGCTCCTTGATGCTCTCAATCGCGGCCTTACTATCTCTGGAACTGGCCAGCGATTCAGCTTTGGTGCAGAGTTGCTCTTTGCGACGCTGGTTATCCTGTCGAAGGCGATTCTCTTTATCGAAATGTTCGGAACGATGCCGATAAAAATCATCTTGAGCTGAACGGAATCTGCGCCACAACGCCTCGTCATGGTCTTTACCCGCTGAGTAGATCTGTGACCATTGCTCCTGTAACTTCTTCAGTTCAACACCCGCCATCTTCCAGTTGGTCGAGTGGCTTAGAGTTTCTGATTGCCTGACAATATCCTCTTTCCTCCGCCGGTTCTCATCAACCAGCGTTACAATCTCGCGTTCAAGGCGTTTTATTCGATTAATGAGACCATCAAAATCGCCCAAGGCTTGTGTATCTGGAACATACGTCAGCATCTTCTGAAGCCTGGTCAGGTAATGTGTCTTGTTTTCTGCGGAACGAACTGAGTTCTCCAGCTCATTAAAACGGCCCTCCATCTCTTTAAACTTGAGAACAAAGTAACCAAGAGCGGCCCCTTTGTCCTTCCCTCTCATCTGACCAATGATTCGCCCCTTGAAAATCAATCCATCTTTTTGGCGGATGTTGCCCTCTGCGTCCACATAACCCCACTCTTCACCCGAAAAGATGATGCCATCCTTGTCATAAGCCCTGTTCTCCTTGATCTGACCAACCTCTTCACCTCTGAAAATGAATCCATCTGGTCGGCGAATTTTTCCACTTTGGTCAACATAGCCCATTTTTTCACCACGGAACAGCACTCCATCGCGCCGCCGGATAGTTGACGACTTGTCTGCATGGCCAACATTTTCACCTTTAAAAATAAATCCATCTGGATTGCGAATCTCAGTATCTCTGTTATCCATGTAGGGCTCCGGTTATCATTTCCATGAAAATATTTCGATAAAATAAGTCTATGCTTTGTTTCATGTTGTTTATGTATTCTGCATCAACGTTCTATCTATTAGCCAGTAGCAGTTATTCACGGTTAGTTTGGGGCCTGATGACTCGAAAACGTTATACCTCGTGGCATTGGAAGCTCTGAAGTCTAACGGATAACACTATCCCTGCCAATTGAATACTGAATCAGCTTAAGAGTGCAGTATACGGACAAGTCCAGAAAAGAAAAGTTTTGCAATGGGGGATGTTACCTCGATCAATGACTGCGAGGTCAGTCTAGCACTAAACTGTAGGGAAGGTCGGCGATTTGCCGAAACGAACAAAAGTTCTGAGTTCACCAGAAACGTCTTGGACAGCAATCCCTCACGATAGGCTTTAAACCATCGCTGTAAAGTAGTTCACGATTCGTGAGCACTTGGTGTCCTCCCCCCTTTCAAGGCAAATCTCAGAAACCTCAAGCTCTACTATGACTGACCGATAGGGAGACAATCGGCTATCCATATCCTGCTTCAGTACCTAACTTGATCGATTTGCTCACTCACTCTTATCACCTTCTTTCACATAAGGCTCACCGTTGGGCTTTCGCCTGGATACATTACGATTGTCATCATATTGACAGGTTTAAGCGACTGGGTAGGGTCATCACCGTCAAAGAGGAAAACTGTTGCTGTGTGATCACCTCGGCTCCTGCCACAAACGCAGGATGCGATTAATGCTGAATGCACATTCTTCTTCGGAACAAATTCTGCGTCCATCATGGGTTCTGGCATATCGTCAACATGACTACTAACCCTATAAAGTCTATTAAGGCTTAACGGAATGCTCATACCTTGAAGCCTGCCCGGCATTAATTGATCATACATGCGATATAGCTCATTGAAGTACTCTGATGAAAATCTCTCTTGAGCGTTTGGGCTCTGTTGAAAACTTTTGATTGCTTTTTCAAGATAAGGGGCTGCGACCTCAGCAGCACTCGCCTGATCGTATCGTCCCAATTTACGGCATATTTCTTTGGCTACAATTTCGCCTTTGGAGCAACAATAGGTGCCCATCTCCATGAACATCTCAGGATCAGATTCTATGGTCATACATTCTTGTAACAGAACGATAGCTCTATCCACATCGTCAAGTAAATAGCAACATCTGGACAAATGCCTGCTTGCTTCCATGTTTGTTGGGTTCTCAGACAAAACTCCCTCCAATAGGTGCGCTGCATTCCCAAACTCGTTGTTGTCCATATATCCCAAGGCCATCAAGAACTTGAAGTGCGAGTCAAAAGGAAAGACGTCGGCGGCCTTCCGATACTCGTCTATCGCCTCTGCATATTTACCTTCCTCTGACAGATTGAGAGCAGCCAACTTGTGTTCCAATGCATCCTTTAACTCATACAGCTTCCCTTTCTCCTTAGCAATGTCCATACATCGCACAAGGTCTGGATGCCAACATTTGGCGAAATCGACTGGGTCTCTCTTGATGAACTCTGAGTGAAACACCACCGTTGTCATGAATTCAACTAACTTGTCTGAATCAAAATCTTTGGACACGATTGACCCTCCTTCTATCTTGCTCTGCATCATATCATTCTCTTTTTGCTCAGTAAAAGCATTTTGACCCGATATTTCTTGCTCAGATAGTTTTTCATTTCGCTGATCTTTTAATGTCATTACTTTTTGTAGTAATGAATCTCGATGAGTCATTGTAAACTCAAGAAAACGAGCTCTGGAAATAATAAGCCTTACAGGGAATGGGAGTATTTCATATCCTTTATCAAAAATTGTATTCAATAAGTTGTCGTCTTTTAATTTCTCCTCTCCTATTTTTAATAGTCCATTGACGATGATTGGTTCTATTTTTGGGTAGTTTTGATCAAACAGTTCCTGAAGTTTAGAACTGCTGGAACTTGCCATTGCCCCTGCTTTTTGTGCTGAAAGATCAGCAATGGCCTTTGCTTTATCTTTGAAGGAATTAAACATATATGGCTATTTAGGTGACTGCGTGAAGGAGGCTTATACCTCCTGTCGTGGATAAAGTGACTTTTTTTATTTCATCACATTAATTTCGGCAAAAGTCGAAATGTTAGACAGATTTATTTTGCTTTCTTTACCTTTGCTTTTTGCCTTTGTGACAAGATTGGAATTAAGCAACGCAACGTCGTATTAACAGATTCTGAATCTGGAAAACAGGCTTTAACATCTGGTTCCAGAATAACAGCGTCCTCTTTGGGCATCACCTCCTTGACGACCGTTTTGCCATCAGTTTCATGGATCGTCATTGTATATCCAGCCTGCATGGCTTTATAGTTTTTTCCACGAACTCCATCAGTGAAATCATACTCAGCTCGCATATCATTATCCTCCATCGGTATCATTTTAGTTACATCCATCTTCATAGCGCCTCCGTGCCGAAGTTGCTGCCCGTGCCACCATGTTTGTGGTAAAACAGAGAGTTCATAGAAGATAATAAAGAAAATGTTAACGATTCGATACGCGCTTCGCGCTACTCAGCGTCCGTGATCGAACCAACAAGGTTAAAAAGGGTTTTGAGATCAAGATGCTGACGAAAGTGGTCCGCAAGCAGTTCATAGCTCTCCTGACGCCCCTTCTCTGCCCTTTGCGGCTTCCAGGATGGCTCCAGAAGAGTGAGAAACCACGCTTTGACCGCAGGCTCATCGAAAATGCCATGAAAGTAGGTTCCAATCACCTTTCCGTCGCTACTCACCACTCCGTCAACATCACTCTCGGGACGGTTGTTCCTGGCCGATACACTGATAAAAGGATGACAATTTGCGCAGACGCTGCTTCGCCCGTTATGAATTTCGTAGCCATAAGCCTCAACAGTGGTGCCGTTGATGGTGCCCACGGTATTGGCAAGGCACTTCTCCGGTTCCAGCACCGTCTCAATCTTAAGCATCCCAAGCGTCCCGGTAACGCCTGCTTCGCCCTCGATGCCATGCGGGTCGGCAATGGAGCGGCCCAGAATCTGATAGCCTCCACAGATGCCCATGATGATGCCGCCCTGCTCCCTGAAGGCCCGTATTTCATCCTCCCAGCCAAGCTTCTGCAGCCACTCAAAATCGCCGCGCACATTTTTTGAGCCAGGCAGAATAAGCGCTTTATACCCTTTCAGTGACTTGGGATGGTGAAGGTAGTGCAGCACCACCGAAGGGTCATGCTCAAGCGGCGAGAGATCGGTAAAATTTGCAATATGGGGATAATAGATGACGGCGACTCCGATCTTTCCCTCTTCCGGTTCACCGGCAGGGTCAACCTTCGCCGAAAGCGGCACCGCATCTTCCGCATCAATGGTGAAGCCCCTGAAATAAGGGATAACCCCAAGCACCGGCACACCAGTCATTGATTCCAGCATGGTGACGCCGTCACGGAAGAGGTCGATATCGCCTCGAAAACGGTTGAGGATAACGCCTTTCACCAGCGCCCGATCTTCGGGGGGCAGCACGGCAAGTGTGCCAACCACCTGCGCAAAGACGCCGCCGCGATCAATATCAGCCACCAGAATCACCGCCGCATCAGCCGCTTTGGCGGTTCGCATGTTGACAAAATCGCGATCGTAGAGGTTCATCTCCGCACAGGAGCCAGCACCTTCAATAACCACCAGTTCGTGGCGCTGCATGAGCCGGTCAAGACTCTCGCGGGCAGCCTCAGCCCAGAGTGTGGTATCCTTGAAATATCCTTTGGCCGTCTCGGTGCCGCACGCCTTTCCCAGCAGCACCACCTGCGCTCCCGTGTCGGAGTTGGGCTTCAGGAGCACCGGATTCATGTCGGCAGTTGGCATCACCCGCGCCGCCTCGGCCTGGGCAATCTGCGCCCGGCCAATTTCGAGGCCGTCAGAGGTAACACCGGAGTTGTTCGACATGTTCTGCGCTTTGTAGGGAGCAACATCAATCCCTGCATTGCTGAATATCCGGCAGAGCGCTGTAGCAACAATACTTTTGCCAACATCAGATGCTGTGCCGAAAACCGCAAGCGAACGATACTTTTTTGCTGAAACTGCCATCATTTAAAACGTTAACTTGATTCCGGCATAAGCAGAGCGCCCGGCAGTTGCATATCCCCAGGCCTCTTCGTACCAGGTGTCGAAAAGATTATCAATTCGCCCATACAATTCGACCTGTTTGCTGACGCTGTATGAACCGGCAAGATTGAGAAGAAAATAGTCAGGCAGTGTGCCAACAACATTGCCATTACTATCTTTTGCCGAGGGAACCTCACTTCGTTCGCCAACCCATTGGGCCATTGCGCTGAGTGAACCTTTTTTTCCGAAACGGTACGTCCCTGTCAAGCCAGCTTTGTTTTCAGGACGACGAACCAATGCAACGCCGTATGGATTTTGCGTTTTATTGTAGGTATAGTTCATAGCAAACTGCAGCTCGGCAAGCGGAGTCCACTCGATAAAACTCTCAATACCCCTCGATGTCGACTCACCTTCAGGCTGATAATATTGCCCTTTTGGCCAACCATATTCTATTGGGCCGGCAAGCGGATCAAAATCAATCCGATTATCATAAATGGTATGAAACCAGGTGACTCCTGCCTTGAGGTTTGCCAGCAGAAGTTGCTCAATACCAGCATCCATACCTCGGCTGCTTTCCGGCTTAAGCGTCTGTAATCCATACTCGGAATAGAGCTGATAAAGTGACGGAGCAAGAAACCCTGTGCCATAGCTCGCTTTGAATACCGTCGTACCAATAGTGTACGAGGGTGCAATCCTCGCCGTCACTTTATTGCCAAACATCTCATTCCCCTCATAACGAATACCTCCGACCAGTTTCACGCCGGAGATGCTCCACTGATCCTGCAGCCAACCATTCCATGAGAGCATTCCCCTGTCGATTACCGGTGCAACCCAGGCATAGGCATTATACGTCATAGTCTCGTTTTTTCCGGAGACACCAACAGTCAAAGTATGTGAATCAGCAAGATGCAGATCACCCTGCCAACCTGCCTCATAACTTCCTCCATGATAGGTGGTTTCTTTATGACCATCATTGTTGAAATCACTCCGTCCCTCATCAGAAAACTGGATAAAAAGCGTTGACGCAACAACCTTTCCGGTATTTTTCCACGCTACGCGCCCGACATATTGCTGGTTTTCGTTATGCCTCTCCTTCAAACCATAAGGATCTGCCTCTGAAGCGAAAGTTGTCATGTTAAAATTAAAACGGTCACCAGTATACCCATTGACATTGTCGTCATACTTTACTGATGCTTTGGTATATCGTAACGTTGTTTCGAGCACGCTTTTTGGCGAGAACTCATAGAACCAGGATGTGGCAAGAGTTGTATTTTCATAACTGTCTTTCTCACTGGTATTACCGTTATGAGGTATCCGCTGATTTCTGTCGTCGGCAAAGGAGAATCCATTCGACTGCTGCCTGGAGAGCGATACTGCATACCCTGAGTTTCCCGTTTTGAGGTTAACACCTCCGGTAACCTTACTGGTACCGTAAGAACCTCCTTCAACGCTGGCATAAGCGTTAAGAGGCCCTTGCCCTTTTTTGGTGATGATATTGATAACACCCGCCGTGGCATTGCTTCCGTACAAGACGCTCAGTGGACCTCGAACAACCTCAATTCTCTCAATATTATCAAGGGTCAGATGGGATATATTTGCCGTCCTGTTTATTGTGGATGGATCATTAACCGAAACCCCATCAAGCAGAACAAGAGTGTTTTTTGCATCACCACCCCTGATAAAGAGGCTTTCCTGGGCACCCAGGCCACCATTGGCGACCACATCAAGCCCAATCGATCCTTTGAGAAGTTCTGCAACACTGTTTTTCCCTGATGCCTTGATCTCGTCAGCGGTAATAACGGTAACCGATGCGCCACCAGCATCGCTGACAGAATTGAGCGTTTTTGTGGCTGAAACCACGACTTCCTCCCCCATAAAGCTTTTTGGCTGCTCTTCAGCCAAAAGCCCTTTGCTGCACAGCAGGGCTGCCATGACAACAAGAAATACTTTTTTGTTCATTGAAATAACCTGTTTTCAGTTTGAGAAATAGATCAACTGACAGGGGTAAGCAAAAGGCATAGGTAACGATATGAGCATTGAAATATTACAATGCAAAAAGTGGTACAGCTTTGCCCCGACTATAGCCCGTAGTCCGATTGTATTCATGCAAATAATAACTGGCAGGTCTCCTGACTATCACGGTGTCCATCCTTTCCAAACCTTCCCGCGCTTTTCCGTGGAGGAAAAGAGCGCAGTGACTTGAAACGACCGGCAAAATCAAGTGCATTGTGGCAATGCAAAAATTTATCGGTATACCGTTGTACAGTTGCGGGTACAGTGTACGATTTTCACGTACTTCCCTATTCTCCGGCTTTTAAGCCGGCACCAGCTACGACGAAAGAACAATTATGGGGCACTAAATAACAAAATCTTCGCCGAAATACAAGAGTTTATCTCCCTTGTTCCCCGGAATCCAGAATGTTGCTGGCAATCATCTTGCAGTAATGGTGAACCTGTTCAAGCAAATCGAGGAGTTCTGTATGAACATCGTGGGTCACTTCGGCTTCAGGCATCACGAACACTCTTTTCAGATGAGCAGTTTCGGCCTGTGCCACCAACTGTTTAAACCGCACATCACCATCAAGAAGCGTTGCTGCCCTGCCAGCGTCCATCTCCTTCAGCGCTTCCGCAAGTTCATCCATCTCCTGGCAAACCACCTTGTGTATCTCTATTAACTCAGACTTCCCCTTTTCACTCAGGTCACTTGTAAGCACCCGTCTCTTTTCAACAAGTTTTGAAGCAAAACTTTCGACCATATCCCCAATGGATTCGAGACTATTGACAATATTCATCAAGGCAAAAACCTCTCTTGAATCTCGTTCATTCAGTTCACTTCGCCTTATTTTAATGAGATAATCCGAAATGGTCGATTCCAGAAAATCCAGTTTCTCCTCTCTCATACTCATCCCGCTGATAACTGAAAGTTTCGGAAAACCAAGATCGTGACCAGGAATATTGCTCTCAAGCGGGTAAAGCGATGCCCGCACCATTTTGCCCGCAATGCTACCCATTCTTGCCACCTCTGCCTTTGCATACTGGAGAGCCAGAACAGGCGTCGAGAGCGCCGACTCATTCAGATACCAGACCGCAGGAATCAACCTTGTCTCTTCCGGATCATCAGGAAAAAGCCAGTATAGCAACCGGTCAAAAGAGGAAAGAAGGGGGAAAAAACAGAGCGCCATAAATAAATTGATCACCAAATGGGCATTGGCAATCTGTCGTGGCACATCCTGGGAAAGTTTTTGGACACCTGAACCAGACGCTGATGGCGAGAGAAAACGGATCATCTCAGCAAACGCAGGAATAATCGGAAAAAAAAAGAGCACTCCAACCACATTAAACAGTATTTGGGCTAACGACACTCGTTTGGCGCTTCGCTGCATTCCTGCACTGGCCAGCACTCCCGTAATGCAGGTACCAATATTTGCGCCAAGCATCAAGGCAATTCCAGTCTCAAGCCTCAATGACCCCTGAAGGGAAAGCGTCACCAGAATACCCACAAAAGCACCGCTGCTGTGCATCAATGCAGTAAGGAGCATTCCTGCGAGAACACAGAATAACGGGTTATCGAGATAACCAAGCAGGGAGAGAAAAGGGGGATAGCTTTCAAGGGGAATTATCGCCTCTGACATCAATTTCAGACCAAAAAACAGCAAGCCAAACCCCGACACTGCCTCACCGGTAAAGCGCAGGGATTCTGATTTTGCAAGAGCTGTCAGCAGAAAACCGGCCGCAAAAATCACCAGCGCGTAATCGTGTAATCGAAAAGCAACAAGCTGCGCCATAGTTGTTGTGCCTATTTCAGCACCGAGCATAACAGCCAGCGCCTGGCTGGAGGTCATAAGGCGAGACTGAACCAGACCGACAAGAATGGCAATTATGGTGCTGCTGCTCTGAACAATGACTGTAGCAAATGCACCGGCAAGCACCGCATAGAAACGGTTTGCAGATAGTTTGGATATCCACATCCGAACCCGCAAGCCAGAGGCCTTCTTCAGCCCACTGCTCATCATCCTCATACCGAAAAGAAAAAGCGAAAGACCACCACCAAAGAGAACAGCTATACCAGGGAGTGAAAGTGTTCCTTGCATCGGCAAATACTCCTTTACATCAGAATAGCATCAAACCTTCAGGCAACAATATATATGCTGATAATGGCAAAAATTTCCAGCATTACCGCCTGTCCGCAAAAAAACTTTGCTTGCATTCCTTGAACATCTCGCTTACTTTGGGTCAACCTGTAAACCTGCATCTATGCCCAAAGCCACTGTAGCCGCTATCATCACTCCCGAGGATGGCAATCCTGATCGTATTCTGCTGACAAAACGCAGTGTTCGCCCTTTTGAGGGCCACTGGTGCCTGCCGGGTGGACACATTGACGACTATGAAACTGCGGAAGATGCTGTTGTTCGGGAGGTTATGGAGGAGACTGCTCTTCGCTTTACCACTCCAACCTTCCTCGCCTTTTTCAACGAAATCTTTCCTGAGTACAACTTTCATGCTGTGGCGCTCGCTTTCCATGGCACTGGAACCGGTGCTTATCAGTTGATGCCTGAAGAGGTTGAGGAGATTGGCTGGTTCACTCTGCATGAAGCCCTTGCCATGCCACTTGCTTTCAATCACGTGCAGATACTTCAACGATATGCAGAACATTGTGCGTTGTAAAATTTTTGAGCCATTGTTGCTCTGTTTTCTGTTGCTGATTGTTTCAGGATGTACCCGAAAACAGGCCGATACCGTCGGAACAGTCTCATCAAAACCGCGCATTGTGAGTCTTGCGCCAAGTTTGACTGAAATGATGTTTGCCATCGGAGCTGGCGATCAGCTTGTCGGCAGAACCACCGCCTGCGACTGGCCTGCAGCGGCAGCAAAGGTACCTGTTGTTGGTGCATTCGGACGCCCATCACTGGAAATGCTGGCATCAATCCATCCTGATCTGGTGGTTGATGTTGATCTGGCGGACGAAGAGATGGGCAAGAAAATAGCAGCCCTTGGCATTCAACGCAAGAGCATCACCTGCACATCGCCAGACGACGTTCCCTCAGCCTTGCAGAAACTTGGCAGACTGACAGGCCACAGCCGGGAGGCCGACAGCCTGGCGCTGACAATCCGCAACGGTCTGGCAACATTCAAAAAAAAGGCAGAGAGTTCCGGCAGCAAGAGAAGTGTCTATCTTGAAATCTGGGATGACCCCTTCTGGACTGGCGGCAAAGGCAGCTATACCTCCGCACTGATCGCCTACGCAGGCGGCAAGAATATCGGCGATGTTGTTGAAAAAGAGTATTTCGAGATTTCCCAGGAGTGGATCATCAAGCAAAACCCTGATGTGATTGCCTGCATGTATATGGCTCGCTCATCGTCAGTTGCCGAGAAGGTGATGAACCGTCCCGGCTGGAGCTTTATTGCTGCTGTAAAAAACCATAACGTCTATGACAAGTTCGATAACAACCTGTTTCTGCGGCCCGGCCCGAGAGTGCTTGAAGGAATTACTCTCCTGAGCAACGTTATCTCTCCCCAAGCGCAACCTGCTCCCTGATTTTTTGGCAATCGCTATCAGAATCGGTGGTAATTTTTTTATCTTTGTGGCTTTAGCAGAACAAAACAGTATGCTGGCATGAAGCGCTCCCCTCTGGTCATTTTACTCCTGACAGTGTTGCTCGATCTGATCGGATTCGGTATTGTGCTTCCGTTACTGCCTACTTATGCCAAGGCGCTCGGCGCAAATCCCTTCATGATCGGACTGATTGCGGCGATTTTCTCCATCATGCAGTTTATTTTTTCCCCGATATGGGGCAAGTTGAGCGACAAAATTGGCCGTCGCCCTGTCATGCTGATCAGCATTTTCATTACCGCCATATCCTATCTGATGCTGGCACAGGCAACCACCATTCCACTGCTCATTTTTGCCCGTGGCCTTTCGGGTACCGGCTCGGCCAACATTGCGGCTGCCCAGGCCTACATCACCGACGTTACCGACAGCAAAAGCCGCTCTGGGGCCATGGGTATGATTGGCGCGGCATTCGGTATTGGCTTTATCATTGGACCGGTGGCTGGAGGAATGCTCAAGCACAACTATGGTATTGCAATGGTGGGCTATGTCGCCGCCACACTGATTTTTATCGACTTTGTGCTGGCTATCTTTTTACTTCCCGAATCAAACAAGAGCGCCCGGAAAATCTCCACTTTTTTTCTGAAAAAGTCAAAAGAAAATGACGCACCCAGGCAATCAATGCCTGGATATCTTGCCCAAAAAGCAGAGGAGTATGGCGAAGGGCTCAAGCTGGTGTTCAGCTCGCGCCCCCTGGCGCTGCTGATGATTGCCAACTTCATCTACACCGTTGCCATTGTTAATATGCAGCTTGCCTCAATTCTGCTCTGGAAAGAGTATTTTGGAGCTTCAGACCAGCAGATTGGTTACATATTTGCTTATGTCGGCATCTGGTCAGTAGTGGTGCAAGGTGGCCTTATCGGCAAACTCATCAAAAAATTTGGTGAACATAAACTCTTTTTATGGGGACACATTTTCACCTTTATCGGTGTCTTTTTTGTCCCGTTTGCTCCGCAGAGTTCGCTTTTTTCCCTTGGCCTCGTTATCCTTTTCTTTTTTGCCATCGGCACCAGCCTTGTTGCGCCAATCAACCTCTCCATGATTTCACTCTACAGCTATAAACAGCAGCAGGGTCAGATTATGGGGCTGTCACAATCGGTGAACTCGTTTGCCCGCATCATGGGGCCATTCAGCGGCAGCATCCTCTACGGCATGAATTTTCATGCTCCCTATGTGGTTGCAGGTGCATTAACCATTGTTGGAGCAATCATTGCCACGAATCTCTTCAAATACAACATTGACGCACTTGACTCATCAAAAAGCTGATTCATCCACCATATCGATAGAGGAGAGTAACGCATGAATATTGGAGTTATTGGTGTCGGTAAGCTGGGAGAGTTTCATACGAAGTTGCTCGCTGAAATAGCAGAAGATCAGCCTGATGTTCATCTGGCGGGCATTTATGATCTCAACACCCAGCGAGCTGAAGAGATGGCTGCAAAATACAGTACTCCCTGCTTCAGCTCACTTGAACAGCTTGCCTCCACCTGTGATGCCGCCGTTATCGCCACAACAACAAGCTCACATTTCGCTCTTGCTAAAAGACTGCTTGGCGAAGGGTTGCATCTTTTCATTGAAAAGCCGATTACCACAACGGTTGAAGAGGCTGATGAGTTGATTCGACTCGAAACTGAACAGAAGGTACGCATACAGGTTGGCCACATCGAACGCTTCAACCCCGCACTGCGGGCCGTTGAGGCTAAAATCGGCCGTCCGATGTATATCCAGGCTGAGCGGCTGACCGGCTTCTCAAAGCGAGTCACTGACGTCTCTGTTGTGCTCGACCTGATGATACACGACATCGATCTGGTGCTCTCCCTGATCCAGTCCGATATCAAACATATTGCCGCTTCGGGAGTAAAGGTCTTCTCCAACGAACTTGACATGGCTACGGCCAGAATCGATTTTATCAATGGCGCCACGGCCAACGTAACGGCAAGCCGACTCAGCCGAAGCCGGATGCGAAAGCTTCGCTTTTTTTGCAACAATCCAAAAAGTTACGCATCACTCGATTTAACCACGGGCAAATCGGAGGTCTTCAGGCTTGTCAGGCAGGAGGAACTCTCATCAAAAAATCCCCTGAAATCTTTTGCCGCACGAAAAATTCTCGAACAGTTCGGCGAAATTCATGAGACGATGGGTGGAATGGCACTGGATTACATCCATCCGGAAGTCCCGAAAGTTAATGCGCTGCGCGACGAACTTGAACATTTTATCACCGCAATAAGGGATAACACGCCAACGGCTGTCACTTCATCCGACGGGCGCAGGGCACTGATGGTTGCTGGCAGAATTGCGGAGGAGATTGCCGCCAACACCGCTTCACAAGAGTGAGAGACCATTGCATAGCTAACTCGTCATGACACCACACCCACTACCAGCCATACCCGAGCTGCTTTACCGGATAGGCGATCTTGCCGACAAAAGCGGCATTGCCTGCTACCTTGTCGGTGGTTACGTGCGCGACATGCTCATGCAGCGGCCGTGCACCGACATCGATATTATGGTGATTGGCGATCCGGTTGCTTTTGCAAAAACAGTACACGATGAACTGCACGGCAGAAATTTTGTGCTGTTTGAACGATTCCGCACAGCACAGATGGAACTCTCTGACACCATCCATGGCAGTTTCAAGGTTGAACTTGTCGGTGCCCGCAAAGAGTCGTACAACAGCGATTCAAGAAAACCGGTAACCCTCATTGGAACTCTGGATGACGATCTTTCACGACGGGATTTCACCATCAACGCACTGGCTCTCACGCTCAACAGTGAGGGACGAAACCAGATTATTGACCACTTTCACGGTATTGATGATATCGGAGCAAAAGTTCTGCGAACACCGCTTGACCCTGAACAGACCTTTTCAGACGACCCGCTTCGCATGATGCGAAGCGCACGGTTTGCGGCACAGCTCAACTTCAAACCGCTTCCTGAAGTGCTGGAAGCAATGAGGTCGATGTGCGACAGGATAACGATTGTTTCGATGGAGAGAGTCAGTCAAGAGTTTCTCAAAATCATGCTCTCCCCTCGCCCCTCAATCGGATTGACCATTCTCTATGAAACAGGATTACTGAAGGAGTTGATGCCTGAAGTGGCTGCTATGGCCGGCATTGAGCAGGTGGATGGTATGGGGCACAAGGATACCCTTTTCCACACCTTCCAGGTGATTGACAATGTTGCCGCACACTCCCCGAACCTCTGGCTCAGGGTAGCCGCGCTTCTGCACGATATTGCAAAACCGGTCACAAAACGGTTCTCAAAAAGCGCAGGGTGGGCATTTCATGGCCATGATGCTGTCGGCATAAAATTTGTCTCAAAAATTTTCAGATATATGCGCTGGCCGCACGATCCGCTCGACTATGTCCAGAAGATGGTACGCCTGCACCACCGGCCCATTCCCCTGTCGAAAGATGAGATCAGCGATTCGGCCATCCGGCGCCTCATGTTTGATGCAGGAGAGGATCTGCAGGATCTTATGAGCCTCTGCAAGGCCGACGTGACCAGCAAAAATCCGAAAAAGGTCTCACGAATCATGAGCAATTTCAGGCTTGTTGAGGCAAAAATTGCTGAGGTTGGTGAAAAAGATCAGCTTGCCAAATGGCGCCCGCCGGTCAGTGGCGAAGATATCATGGGGCTTTTGGGTCTGCCGGAAGGAAAAACGGTAGGCATCATCAAAAAAAGGATGGAAAATGCCGTGATCGATGGGCTTATCCCTTATGATCGCGATGCTGCTCTCGACTTCATCCGGCAGATATATCAGGAGATGAAAAATTCCGAAAAGCTGTAGGCAACTCCTGCCTGGAACTGTGGTTTTTCATGGTTCTGGTCGTTATATTGAGTATACTTTTGACAACACACTAAACAGAACAACGAAGTGATACCACGTTATTCACCCAAAGATATCTCGGCAATCTGGAGCGACGAAGCGAAATTCGAACGTTGGCTGCAACTTGAAATTGCCGCTGTAGAGGCACGTATGGAGGCGGGGATTGTGCCTGCTGAGGCGTGTGCGGTCATCAAAGAAAAAGCCACCTTCAATGTTGCCGAAATTCTTGAAATTGAGAAGGAGACAAAACACGATGTCATCGCCTTTTTGACCAACGTAGCCAATAACGTTGGGCCAGAATCGCGCTACATTCATGAAGGGCTCACCTCGTCGGATGTTGGTGATACGTCACTCGCCATGCAGATGCGCGATGCCGGTAAAATTCTTGTCGCCGATATTGAGCGTCTTATTGAGGTGCTTGCAAAGAGGGCGGTAGAGTTTAAATACACCATTGAGATGGGCCGAACCCACGGAATTCATGCCGAGCCAACCACCTTCGGCCTGAAGCTGCTGCTCTGGCATCAGGAGATGCTCCGTAACCTCGAACGGATGAAAAAGGCTGTCGCTACTATCTCTGTCGGCAAAATCTCTGGCGCAGTCGGCACCTATCAGCACCTTACGCCCGACATTGAAGCCGCAGTATGCCAGAAACTTGGCCTGACCCCATCATCCATTTCGACCCAGATTCTTCAGCGCGACCGCCACGCAGAATATGCCACAACGCTTGCCATCATCGCCTCTTCCATCGAAAAGTTCTCCGTTGAACTGCGCCACCTGCAAAGGACAGAGGTTCGTGAAGCTGAAGAGTTTTTCAGCAAGGGACAGAAAGGAAGCTCAGCCATGCCGCACAAGCGCAACCCCATTACCTTCGAGCGCCTTACCGGCCTTGCCCGCGTCGTCCGCTCCAACTCCATCGCCGCCATGGAAAATGTGGCGCTCTGGCATGAGAGGGATATCTCCCACTCCTCGGTTGAACGCATTATCATGCCCGACTCCACAACCGCCCTCTGCTATATGCTTCGCACCTTCAGTGAGGCCCTCGACACCCTACTTGTCTATCCGGAGAGAATGGAGGAGAACTTCAACTCATCCTACGGCCTGACCACCTCACAAACCGTCCTGCTCGCTCTTACCGCAAAAGGGCTGACTCGTGAAGTGGCCTACAAGCTGGTGCAGCGCAACGCCATGGAGAGCTGGTCAACCAAGGTGCATCTGCGTGACCTGCTGCTGAAAGATGAAGAGTTGCTGAACTATCTCAATGCTGACGATATAACTGGACTCTTCAGTACTGAAACAATTCTTGGGAAGTTGAAAAACAGTGTTGATATCATCTTCAAACGTAACGGACTATGAGTGAAGAGAGGAGACATCATCTGACTGGAAAAATTGGCATAACCCTTTTTCTGCTTGGACGATATCTTTTTGCATCTTTTTTTCTGTATGGCTTCTGGCACAAGCTGGTAAAGGGGTGGTTGTGGAGTGACCTTATGGAGCGGTTTTTCATCAAGAGACTTGGTGAGCTGCCTGTAAACTCTTTTCAGGCTGGCTACCTGGAACACTTTGCCATTCCTTGGGCGATGCCGATTGCCTGGGTTGTTACCGTTGGTGAGCTTGTCATCGGAATCTGCCTGATGCTGGGGTTGACGGTCAGGGCAAATGCTGCATTTGCCCTGTTTCTGGTACTCAATTTCGCGGCTGGGGGCTATTATAACCTCACACTGCCACCTTTCATGCTCTTCGCTCTCCTGATGATGCTCTTCCCGTCAGGCCACTGGCTCGGGATGGACAAGCAACTCCACCAAAAGTACCCCGACTCAATGTGGTTCAGGTAAATCCTGTTCCTTGCCAAAACCAATTCTCAATTTTTGTGGTGGCGGGAGCCGGGTACGCCTCGATACGCGCTTCGCGCTACTCGGCGACCGGCTTTGATGGCTATTTAGTCAATAAAATCAAAGTTCAAGACGATTACTGGCATAGCAGCAATACTTGCGGCCTGTTCCGCGCCGAACCCGCTTGTCATGAGGTTGCGAGCAAGTAGATTCCGTTTATACCAAAAACGTGCATCATGGTCGATGTTGAGAGGTAATGGCCATGAGAGCCCTCACGCCGAGGTGGTAGCTGTTGGCGCCAAAGCCGCTGATGACTCCCGTACAGACTGCGGAGATCACGGACTTGTGGCGGAACTCCTCCCGGGCATAAATGTTGGAGAGATGCACCTCTACCACTGGAATGGTAATGGCGCTGATGGCATCTCGCAAGGCAATAGAGTAGTGAGTAAGGGCTCCTGCGTTCAGCACAACGCCTTGATACCCGCCCTTGTCTTCGATATGAAAGAGTTGTTCCAGCAGAGCCCCCTCATCTTCCGACTGAAAAAACTCAAAGGAGAGTTCAGGAAAAGCTTCCGCCAGTTCATGATTGATATCGTCAAGCGTCTTGCAGCCGTACACCTTCGGCTCACGTTTGCCAAGCCGTGAAAGATTCGGTCCGTTGAGAACAAGTATTGACATCTCGCTTTTCATCTCTTTGAATATTTCTAATTCCGTGAATTACAGGTTATTCGGTAAGGATGTGGGAACGCCGAGCTGGAGCTCGGCGTTCCCAGGACGCTTTAGCCCGGAAGATAGTTATCGTTACGATTCGCATTAAAGAATATACTGACTCAAATCGCGATCTGCCACCACATGGTTCAGCTTCTCCTTCACCATGGTCTCGTCAATCTCCACCTGATCATCAGAAAAATTCTCGGGAATATTGAACATCAGCTCCTCCAGAAGATTGGTCATGATGGTATGCAGTCTCCTGGCACCTATATTTTCAACACTCTCATTAACCTGGGCCGCAATGCGTGCAATCTCGCGAATTGCCCCCTCACTGAAGGTCAAAGCAACCCCCTCTGTGGCCAGAAGAGCAGAATATTGTTTGATGAGAGCATTATCCGGCTGGGTGAGAATCAGATAAAAATCCTCCTCCGTCAGGCTTTTCAGCTCCACCCTGATGGGAAAACGACCCTGTAACTCGGGAATCAGATCTGAGGGCTTTGCCACATGAAATGCGCCGGAAGCAATAAAGAGTACATGGTCAGTCTTCACCATCCCATGCTTGGTGGCAACATTTGATCCCTCAACAATCGGCAGAAGATCCCGCTGCACACCCTCACGACTCACATCAGGCCCTTTTCCTCCCGCGCCTGTTGATGGAGAAGCAATTTTATCGATCTCATCAATAAAGACAATGCCGGACTGCTCAACTTTGTTAATCGCCTCCTTGACCACACTCTCCATATCGATCAGCTTCTGTACCTCCTCCTGCTCCAGGAGCTTGCGGGCTTCAGCAATAGAGACTCTTCTCTTCTTCCGTTTCCGAGGCAATCCACTCATCAGATCCTGCATGATGCCGCCAATCTCCTCCATCTGCCCGAGGGGCCCGAATACCTGCATCATGCCACCACCTGGTGAATCTCCGGAGATATCCATCTCAATCTGACGATCCTCAAGTTTTCCACTGCGAAGACGATCCAGCATCTTTTTGCGACTTCTGCGATTCAGCTCAAGCGATTTATTCTGGCGATCATTGGATGAAGTCTCCCGTCCCTCTTCATCACCACTCTCCTCATCCGAAGCATCATTCGACGGAGCAACAGGAGGAAGCAGAATGTCGAGCAGGCGATCTTCAACAATCCGCGCCGCCTTTTCCCGAACCTCTTCCGAGCGCTCACTTCTCACCATAGCCACCGACTGATCAACAAGGTCACGGATCATCGACTCCACATCACGCCCCACATAACCAACTTCCGTAAACTTGGATGCCTCAACTTTGACAAAGGGTGCCCTGGCAAGTTTGGCAAGACGGCGGGCAATCTCGGTTTTTCCAACGCCGGTAGGGCCGATCATGATAATATTGTTGGGCATAATCTCATCGCGCAAGTCATCACTCACACTCTGACGACGAAGCCTGTTGCGCAGGGCAATGGCAACCGATTTTTTCGCATCCTTCTGACCGATAATATATTTGTCGAGCTGCGAGACAATCTGGTTCGGTGTCAGATTACTCGATGCAATAGCGCTTTGCCTCCCCTGAATTGCTTCGGGCAATGCTACAACATCACCCTCACTTTTTGTACTCATATCCATGCACATTGTTAATTTCAAAAAACCGACACTGCCTGCAACCCTGACGACCATGAACGGTCAAACCTCCTCAACAACAATATGGTCATTGGTGTAAATACAGATATCTGCAGCTATCTTCAAACTTTCATGCACGATCTCCTTTGCAGAAAGAGTGGTGTGCTGCATGAGAGAACGAGCTGCCGCCAGCGCATACATACTCCCGCTGCCAATGGCGACAATACCATCCTCCGGCTCAATCACATCCCCGGTTCCAGAGATTATCAGCGCCTTGTCGTTACTGACAATAGCCAGCATCGCCTCCAGACGGCGAAGGTACTTGTCCGTTCTCCAGTCTCTGGCAAGCTCAACGGCAGCACGCTCAAGCTTGCCATTATAGGCTTCAAGCTTTGTCTCAAAGCGATCAAGCAGGGTCAGGGCATCCGCAGTTGCTCCGGCAAAACCTGCAACCAGCTTTCCCTGATAGAGCCTCCTGATCTTCCGGGTTGAATGCTTGACAACAGTATTGCCAAGGGTCATCTGGCCATCGCTTCCAAGCGCAGCCTTGCCATCACGTATCACACCAATAACCGTCGTTGAACGGATCTGAGGCCTTTCACTATGCTTCATCAATCAAAATATTTTTTTTCTTAATCTTGCCACTGGAATTTGCATTTGTTCACGGTATTTTGCAACCGTTCTTCTCGCAATATGCACTCCCCTTTTCACCAGCATCTCTGCCAGAAGATCATCACTTAACGGCTGATCCGGATCCTCAGCCTTCACCATCTCTGCAATATACTGCCGGATTATCTTGCTTGAAAGATCATCACCCTCCTCCATCGAGAGTCCGATTCCGAAAAAATACTTCAGTTCATACAAGCCAAACCGGGTCTGCACATATTTACCATTGACGGCCCGACTGATGGTCGAAATATCAAGCCCGGTCTCAGCCGCAATAGTTTTCATGCCCAGCGGCACCACCTGCTCGGGGCCGGATATAAAGAAGGCATACTGATGCTTCATCAACGCCTCAATCACCTTGAGCAGGGTCTGCCGTCGTGTTGCCAGCGCTGTGGTAAACTCCTGCGCCCTCTGCATATTCTTTCGGATAAACTGCTTCTCCTCTTTTGGCCCTTTTCTGTTTTTCAGCAGCTCCTGATAGCGATCAGTCACCTTGACCGATAGTGCGCTTCGGTCATTCAATGAAGCAATCAGCTCTCCATTTTCGTAAGTGACTACAAAGTCAGGGGTGATATAGTGTCCGCCCTCATCCTGAAAAATACCAGGGTGAGGATCAAGGGTGATAATGGCCGAAACGGCCGCTTCGACTCTCTCTTTGGCCGCCCCAAGCTTTTTAATGAGCAGCTCAAACCGACGATGGAAAAAATCATCAAAATGGTCATGGAGAACTTTTGTCGCAAGCTCAACAGTTCTGACATCATACCGACTGGCGACAACCTGCAGTTGCACAAGAAGCCGTTCACGAAGATCACGAACAGCCACCCCTGGCGGATCAAGAACATGGATCTTACGAAGCATCCGTTCCAGATCGACTTCGTCTGCTTCAATGCCCTGAAAGTGCAGACTATCAATAATCACATCATACCCTTCAGTAAAGTAACCATCACCATCAAGATTTCCGAGAATCTCAATGGCAATCTTCACCTCACGCTCCCCGACATCCTCATGCAGCGCCAGTTGTTTCAGCAGCGTCTCATGAAAACTGTCGAACTGAACCGCCTGAAAAAATCGCTCTTTCGAGGGGCTTTCATGGGTGAAATTGAGCCGTCCTTCAGAGGTTTCGCCAGATGGAGGAGCTTCGGAGCGCTCCTTGAGAGAGCTTTTGCTGAACCTCTCAACGGCATCGAACATATCGTCACCTGCTGATCGATCAATCCCTGCAGCCGCATCACCAAAGTTTTCTTGCTGTTCTTCAACCAGCTCCAGAAGAGGATTTTCCTGCACCTCATCATAAATCCGCTGTTCAAGATTCTGCATCGGAAGCTGAAGAAGCTGGCTGCTGAGTATCTGTTGTACCGAGAGCTGTTGTTGCTGTTTTTGCTGAAGCCTTATTTCAGCCATTATCGGGAGAATGACGCATCGACATACGCTTTCAGATCCGCAACCCAGTCACGACCAAACCGTAACTCAAGAGCGGGAGAGAGAGAATCAATAAGTTGTACCTTGCGCTCACGGCCCGCTCTTCTCGCGGTGCGACACATTGAGTGCTGCTCATAGACAAGATAATCCAAACCAAACTTTTTTCTTACCCTTATTGGAAACAATCGGCAAGATATCGGCTTGTCAAACCCCAAAACCCCCTCACGACGGGCGATCTCAATGGCGCAGAAGGTGATGCCGTCACGACTACAGGTAAAAACACACTCAGCGTTCTCGACTGTTCTGGTGTACTGAACACCCTGATACACCTCGACAGGGCCATATTGCCGGAGATAGCGCAACCCGTTTTCCGGGAGCATCCTGAGCAACTCCTCCGGCAACTCCTGAAGCTGAAGAGCCTCGGAAGGTGATAACGGTGCGCCAAGCTCCCCCTCAACACAACACGCTCCCCGACATTCATGGAGATCGCAGGAAAAAAAAGCCTTTAACACCTCTTTTTCAATCAAAACGCTACCAATGGAAACCAGCGACATAACAACCTGTCATTTCATGAGAATGAGGAAGAAGATCAAATAAACAACGGAGAAGCAAAAAAATAAAGTAATTCCACACCTATCACGATCATTTTTCTCTGTTGAGGAAACTATTGCAGCCATCGGCACGACGTTGTTCGAAGTAGTCAGCAATACCGGTGGTGTGGCTGAACCGTAATGGAATGATAGACATTGTGCAATAAGCATCAGGGAATTGGCAATCATCTCTTATTTCAACCCAAAACATCCAATATCTCCTTTATATGGGATTTACATACAGTTAAATATTATCTACCTTCACAGTTTGCAGAAACATGGTATGGCACACCGTGACATCGCGAACAAGAAGGAGATCATCATGTCAGTAGAACAAGCTAAATCGTTAATTAATTGAACAAATAAAATCAGATATTGTTTTCAAAGTTCGGCTCATATCAATAGATAATGTCGATGAAAAGTTGAAGACACCATTTATGATCGACACCAGTGAATTCTTCTACAAACGCCTCTTTACGGAAGATCATCATTTATAACAATCCGAGACCTGCTTCATGCCATTTTCAGCTCACTCCAATCGACCTTTTTTGAAGCTGTTGTCCTTTCGACTCTTCATCGTGCTTGCCTACCAGATGATGGCGATTGTCGTTGGCTGGCACATCTATGAACTGACGCACGACACCCTTGCGCTTGGCTTGATCGGGCTGGCAGAGGTTATCCCCTACTTCTCCTGCGCACTCTTTGCCGGTTATGCGGTAGATCACCACTCTCGCCGCCTGTTTGGTGTTCTCGCCTCTCTGATGGTCTTTCTTAGCGCGCTGGCACTGACGGCTGTGGCTTTTGGCTGGATATACGACAATACCGTCTGGTGGCTGTACGGTGCCATTGCCTTTAATGGGGTAGCTCGCGCCTTTATCAGCCCATCATACAGCTCAATGTTCGCCATCATTCTGCCGCGTGAAGAGTATGCACGTGCCTCCAGTATCGGCAGCTCCGTCTTCCAGCTTGGGCTGGTGGTCGGCCCGGCGTTAGGAGGCATTCTTGTCGGATGGGCTGGCAAGAGCGCTGGCTATGGGGTGTCTGCCCTTTTGAGCCTCGCCGCTGCCGCATCGCTGCTATCGCTCCGCGTCAAAGAGCCTCCAGCGGCGGAAAGCGCACCCATCTTCACCAGTATTGCAGGGGGGCTCCGATTTGTCTTCAGCAACCAGATTATTTTCGGCGCGCTCTCACTCGATATGTTTGCCGTACTCTTCGGGGGCGCGGTGGCGTTGCTGCCTGCCTTTATTCAGGATGTCTTTCATTACGGCCCGGAGGGTCTCGGCATTCTTCGTGCTGCCCCTGCAATCGGAGCGGTGGCAACGGGACTGTTCCTGGCTCGCCACCCGATCAATCTTCATGCCGGACGCTGGCTGCTGGCTGCTGTGGCAGGATTCGGCCTCTGCATTATCTCTTTTGCCTTATCCACAAGTATCTGGCTTGCAGGCTCATTCTTGATAGTCTCGGGTATTTGCGACGGCGTATCGGTGGTGATGCGCACCACCATCATGCAGTTGGTGACCCCCGACGACATGCGTGGCCGTGTTTCCGCTATCAACGGCATTTTTATTGGATCATCCAACGAACTGGGGGCGCTGGAATCGGGTATTGCCGCCCGCTTGATGGGGCTGATACCGTCGGTGATTTTTGGAGGAGTGATGACGCTGGCTGTGGTTGCGGCCACAACAAAACTGGCACCAAAACTGAGGCGGCTGGAGCTGCACCAATTGTACTGATAGCAAAGGCGGCCCCTGTGTGCATGACCGCCTGGAGCATCTCAAGCTTTTCTGACAAATTCCGACTTCAATTGCATCGCCCCAAAACTATCGATCTTGCAGTCGATGTCATGGTCACCGTCGACAAGGCGAATGTTCTTCACCTTTGTGCCACCCTTCAGCGGCGATGAAGAGCCCTTCACCTTGAGATCCTTAATCACCGTCACCGTATCACCATCCTGCAACAGGTTGCCATTCGCATCCTTCCAGACTCGGGCCGTTTCCGACAACGGGGCTAAGGCGCTCCATTCGTGAGCGCACTCGGGGCAGGTCAAGAGGGCCCCAACCTCGTAGGTGTATTCCGAATTACATTTTGGACAGTTCGGCAAGTGGCTCATGATGGTACCTTTTCAAAATTTTCCAGCAAAAACTTTTTCGACATAATAAGAATCTTCGCGATAAAGCATTGAAAACCTTTGACCATATTGCCTGCTTCGATTACATCATCTCTTTTTTCAACAATCAGGTAGCCTCTTCTCTTTGCTTTCCGCCTGGTGACAGCGTTGCACGAGCATCGCAGACAAGACAAAAGGTTGTTTTTACCAGATAAGTATGTATATTGAAATCAAAGTATTCAATCTGCATACCTGCCACCATGAAATATCTCAAGCGATTGATCACAACCGAGGTTGAAGAGGGGCTGAAACACTCCCCGGTCACTGCGGTTATCGGGCCACGGCAGTGCGGAAAATCAACCCTGACACGCCATCTTCTCACCTACGATCGCCCGTTTCTTTACCTCGATCTTGAAAAACCCTCCGACCTGCGAAAACTCGAAGAGCCGGAATGGTTTTTTATTTCACAGAAGGAGAAGCTGATCTGCATTGATGAAGTGCAGCGAAAACCCGATCTCTTTCCCCTTATCCGGAGCATGGTGGATGAGTGGGGTGAGAATGGTCATTTTCTTGTTCTCGGTTCAGCTTCCCGTGATCTGCTCAGGCAGAGTTCGGAATCACTTGCCGGACGCATTACCTACAAGCAGTTGACCCCTTTTTTATGGGAGGAGGTTAAAGAGCAGCTCTCTATTGAACACTATCTCACGGCTGGAGGGTTCCCGCGAAGCCTGCTGCAAAAGATACCGGAGGTCTCATATCAATGGCGAGAGGATTTTATTGCAACCTTCCTTGAGCGCGATCTTCTGCAATGGAGTGGCTTTTCACCACAAACCATGCGACGGCTGTGGCTGATGCTGGCTCATAATAACGGTCAGATGGTAAACCTCTCAACGATCGGCGGATCTCTCGGAGTCAGCCACACCACCGTGCGAAACTACCTTGACTTGCTGCAGGAGACCTTTATGGTGAACATCCTGCCGCCGTTTATCTCCAATACCGGCAAGCGTCTGGTCAAAACGCCAAAAGTCTATATTGCTGACACAGGTATCATTGCTGCGCTGCTTGGATTGAACGATTTCAACCAGTTTGCTGGCCATCCGGTTTTTGGCTCATTATGGGAGAGTATGGTGATTGCCAATCTCAAAGGGATATTTCCGCGTGCAGAGCTCTCATTTTACAAAACCTCCAATGGAACAGAAATCGATATTTTGCTCCAACTTTCAGGAAAGCTTATTGCCATTGAGTGCAAGGCATCCGTGGCACCAGCGCTTTCGAGAGGGAGTTATTTTGCAAGAGAGGATATTGCTCCGCTGCGTACATTTGTTGTTGCTCCGGTAGCGCAAAGCTACTCTCTCAAACCTGGAATTTCCGTTGTGACGCTGTCGGATCTTGTAACAGGAATACTGGAGCTGTTTGCAAACAATTGACAACTCAATGTTCGAACAAGTGTGACCGTTCTGATTTTGGTGCTCTTTACTGAAATTCCTGATCGAGACGCTCCTTGAGAAACATCTTCAGGAGCGACTGGTACGGCACGTCACGCTCATTAGCGAGCACTTTCAGGTGATTGAGCATCGGTTCCAGCAATCGGAGTGAAATGGTTTTCATGGTTGGCTTCAGATTCGGAAACAGTGCCTTGCCAGCCTTGTTCCAATCCACGAACTCAGTTGAATCATGCGTTGACCAGAACTCCTGCTCCTCCTCTTCACTCCTGAATTCCGGAATCGCTGCTCAATCAATTCCGCACGGCGCGTTTGCACGGCGAAGTAAGTTTGTGCAAAGGCTATCTCTTGCTTGCGAGGGTCGCCATTCTGAGCAATGAGGTAGCAGGCATACCGTGTGAGTATGATGTCAAGTACCTCTTTTTCGGCAGTTTTTGGCATACTGATCGTTTTGTTGACATCAACAAAATGATCAGTGGCAGCATGGTCAGAAACTTCGCAAGCAGTTTTTGCTTTGGAAATGACTGCGCTGAAGTTGCGCCACTCGCCATAACCGAGCAAATGCTGAAGATCACGGGCGAGCCAATATTCGACCCCGTTTTCAGTTTTTTGGACGCATGACTCAAACATCGTTGTGAGGCTTTGAATAACTTCGGGTTTCATAACTGAAGAATGTTAAAAATTTTGTCGGCAAGAGTTTGTTCGCGATTACCAGCCGATATGCTCAAGACAACATTTTAACAATTACTCATTTACTACATTTTTCATTTATAACGCAGTAGTAGAGAAATCCTTTCCTACTGAGCTTGCAATTCAAGCCTGCTGCCCACGAAGCCTTGCAATGCGCTCATCAAGAGTTGGGTGGGTCGAGAATAACCTCCTGAATCCGCGACTCTCCCTGCCTGAAATCCCAAAGGCAGCAATTTGCTTGGGCAGGGCGGAAGGGAGTTGCTGCATCTTCAGCTTTTCAAGCGCGGCAATCATCTTCTCTCTGCCAGCCAACCCGGCCGCTCCGGCATCAGCACGGAACTCCCGCTGGCGCGAGAACCACATCACCACCACAGAGGCGGCAATACCAAGCAGTATCTCTGCGACGATCCTGACAAGAAATGAGGCCGGGCCTGTACCCCGTCTGGTGTCGAAGACAAATTTGTCGACCGCATAGCCGATAACGCGTGAAAGGAAAACGACGAAGGTGTTCAGAACGCCTTGAATCAGGGTCAGCGTCACCATGTCGCCATTGGTGATGTGCGACATCTCATGGGCAAGCACCCCTTCGGCCTCATCGCGGGTCATGGCATTCAAAAGTCCGGCAGAGACCGCTACCAGCGAACGGTTTTTTGTCATTCCGGTGGCAAAAGCATTGACCTCCGGCGAGTCGAATATGGCAACTTCAGGCATGGTGATGCCAACCCTCTGCGCCTGGTTTCTCACTGTATTGACAAGCCATTGTTCTGTCGCCGTGGTCGGGTTTTTAATCACAACAGCACCCGACATACGCTTGGCTGACCATTTTGAAAGCGCCAGTGAGAGAAAGGCACCACCAAAACCGATGATAAAGGAAAAAACCAGCAGGTTGCCAAGATCAAGGCCACTGGCATTCAAATAGGGTTGTACGCCAAGGATGCTCATGGTCACCGAGAGCACCAGCATAATGGCAAGGTTGGTCACAAGAAAGTAAAAAATGCGCTTCATATTTTTCTCCAACAAGTTATGAGTATTGATTTTGACGAGTTTCAGCAACGGTAATTTCACGAAATTACCATAAAATTTGGTTGTGGCAAAGAATATCCATTACCTGCGCACAAGATACACCTGTCCCCCTCCAGAACATTGGAGATATGGGTTTGAAACTGATTGCGCCCACCATGGAAAACTCATCAACAGGATAGTTCATTGTGCGGCAGCTTTGCCACACTTGTCGCCCATCAACTATCAATACCCTTGCCGTTCGTGAGCACATCCTTGAAAACAGAGGTACTCCCCGATTGAGGCGGCATATCCCTCAAAAAGATAAATGCCTCTCCTTTTGAAATTTGCTGCTCCGATGACTATTTCATAACTATATTACGGTTTTGATAGTGACCACCAATCAGAAAACATTACACCATAAAGACACACCACCATGCTTATTATCGACGGAAAAAAGGTCTCGCTTGACCTGAAAGAGGAGCTCAAGGCGAGCGTTGACAGGTATAGAGCGCAAACCGGCAAAGTGCCCGGGCTGACCGTCATCATTGTCGGCCAGGATCCCGCATCACAGGTTTATGTTCGCAACAAAGCGAAAACATGCAAGGAGATCGGGATGGTTTCGACGGTGATCGAAATGGCTGCCGAAACCTCTGAAGAGCATCTGCTCAAGACCATCAAGGGGCTGAACAACGACACTGCGGTTCACGGCATTCTGGTGCAGCAGCCACTGCCAAAGCAGATTGATGAATTTGCCGTCACCCTCGCTATTGATCCATCGAAAGATGTTGACGGATTTCATCCCGAAAACCTTGGCCGTCTGGTCATGGGGCACCTCGACAAATGTTTTGTCAGTTGCACCCCTTATGGCATCCTCGAGCTGCTTGGCCGCTACAACATTGAGACCAGAGGCAAGCACTGCGTTGTGGTCGGCCGCAGCAACATTGTCGGCAAACCGATGGCAAACCTGATGCTCCAGAAGCTGAAAGAGACGAACTGCACCGTCACCATCTGCCACTCGGCAACACCAAACATTGCGGAGTACACCCGGCAGGCCGATATCCTTATTGCCGCTATCGGGAAAGCGGGATTTATCACCGCTGATATGGTAAAACCGGACGCGGTCGTGATTGATGTCGGCATCAACCGCATTGAGGATGCTTCAACAAAGAGCGGCTACCGCCTTGTAGGGGATGTGGATTATGCGGGCGTTTCGGCTGTTGCCTCGGCCATGACTCCGGTCCCCGGCGGCGTTGGCCCCATGACCATTGCCATGCTCCTGAAAAATACGCTCCAGTCATTCCAGCGTACCAACGGACTGTAGGGCATCATGGCCAGGTCAATCACCAAATATATCTGCTCAAACTGCGGAGCCATCTCCCTGAAGCATCAGGGGAAATGTTTTGAATGCCAGAGCTGGGGAACCCTTCAGGAGACGCACATTGAAGCTGAGCAAAAAAAACAGCGTCCCGGTTCACCAGTATCTGCGGCTGTTGTGCAGAACCTGCATGATGTTGTGCCATCAGAATTTCAGCGAATCCTGACCGGCATGGGCGAACTCGACCGCGTGCTCGGGGGCGGGCTCATGCAGGCATCAGCCGTGCTGGTGGGTGGTGAGCCGGGTATCGGTAAATCGACCCTCATGCTGCACCTCGCCCCCCGACTTGCTCCGGCAAAAGTGCTCTATATCTCGGGTGAAGAGTCGCCGAACCAGATCAGGGAAAGAGCCCGGCGACTCTCCATCAAGGCTGAGAACCTCTGGCTGGTACCGGAAGTGAACCTCGAACGCATTCTGGTGCTCATTGAACGGGAGAAACCGGCGCTGGTCATTATCGACTCCATCCAGACCGTCCACTCAGAGGAGTACCAGAGTTCTGCCGGCACCATCACCCAAATACGAGAGTGCGCCGCCTCGCTTATTCGGGCCGCCAAGCAGCAGAACTTTATCCTGATGATTATCGGCCATATCACCAAGGAGGGAGCCCTTGCAGGCCCGAAGGCGCTGGAGCACATGGTTGATACCGTCCTGCAGTTTGAGGGCGAAGGGTACCAACGCTACCGCATAATCCGGTCAGTCAAAAACCGCTTTGGCTCCACCAACGAAATCGGTGTTTTCCGGATGGATGAAACCGGCCTCGAAGAGGTAAGCAACCCATCGGAGTTCTTTATCTCCGGACGCAGAACCGATGTGCCCGGTAACTCGATTCTTGCGGCCATTGAGGGAACCAGAGCGCTTCTGGTAGAGGTTCAGGCGCTGGTCTCCAAAACCAACTACTCCATGCCGCAGCGCATCAGCACCGGCTTCGACCTGAAACGGATGTCAATTATCCTTGCCGTGCTCGAAAACAGGCTGCACATTGAGACCTGGGGGCAGGATGTTTTTGTAAAAATAGCCGGGGGACTCAAGTTGGCAGAACCTGCGGCAGACCTCGCCATTGCGGCAGCCATAGCCTCAGGACTCATGAATCGCCCGGTCGATCCCGCGACGGTCTGCTGCGGAGAGATCGGACTGGCAGGCGAACTGCGAGCCATCAGCGACAGCGAACGACGCATCCGTGAAGCCGCCCACCTCGGCTTCCAGCGCATCGTGCTGCCCGAGGCGAATACCCGAGAGCTGAAGCCATCCCTGAAAAAACTTCCAATCACCATCGCCGGATGCGCAACCCTCCGCCAAGCCCTCGAAGAACTCAATATCATCTGACCACTGACAACTATGACGCACCTCCTCATCCAATGGCTGATCAACGCCCTCGCGGTTTACGCCACCGCCCATATCCTTGACGGCATTCATATCAAAAGCTTTGGCGCGGCAATTGCCGTAGCGCTGGTGCTTGGCCTGATCAACACCCTTGTCCGGCCCATACTGCTCTTCTTCTCTTTTCCCTTCATCATTCTCACTCTGGGGCTTTTCCTCCTCGTCGTCAACGCCCTTCTGCTGCAGTTCGCTGCGGTGCTGGTCAGTGGATTTGCCATCGACGGCTTCTGGTGGGCTGTTGCTGGCTCAGTGGTAATCAGCGCTATTTCATGGCTGTTGGGGTCGCTTTTCAATCTGTGAATCATTGTGGAAGGTGCGCCAGCGTGGAGCGTTCAAGCTCCAGCAGCGCCTGTTTTAATGCCACCCCGCCACGATAGCCGGTGAGCGAACCATCACTGCCGACTACCCGATGACATGGAATAAAGAGAGGCAAGGGGTTTCTGTAATTTGCCATCCCCACCGCCCGAACGGCACATGGATTGCCGATAGCGATGGCTACCTCTTTATAACTTGCGATTGCGCCATAAGGGATGTTGGAGAGCATATCCCAAACACGCAGCATGAATGGTGTGCCCGCCGGAGCAAGTGGCAAGGTAAACTTTTGCAGCTCCCCCTGGAGATAACCATGCAACTGCCGGAAAGCCTCTCTGATCAATGCAGTCTCACAACGCTCTGCATCATACGGAAAAGTATCCTGCTGAAAATAGAGGTTGGTTATCCAGCCACCGCTCTCCGCAATGGCGACAGTACCAATCGGCATCTCCTGAAGAGAGAGTTTCACCATTCCTTTGCTCTTTTATTTCCATTTTACAAATTTCCAGCCCCTGTTTATCTTCTTCCTTTCATTATCTTGGCAAGTCCACTCAAGGGAGGCAAGAATAGATGCCCAATATCCATCAATCGTACCCGACAAGATAACGGTGTATAACCGCTGAAACAACAGATTCACGAAGTAACCAGACCAATGACCATGAAGGGGGAAGCTCAAGCGATTGTTTTGCAAAAAGCCAACAAGCTTAAACTGCAGAGTGCTGCATACCATGCAGACCAGCCTGACGATGTGCTGATCAAAACTATTGCAAGTACCATAACACCTGGATATGACCGGCTTCTGCTGACCAACAAACCGGTATCAAACAGAGTGTTCAAATATCCTCTTATGCCCGGCAGTGAGGCTATTGGTCAGGTTACTCAGACAGGGTCAGGGGTAACTGATCTTCACCCTGGTGATTTTGTCTATGCCTTCAGGGCCGATGGCTGGAAAGGCATTGAGCCTTACGCGGGATGCCATGCGGAGATTATCCCCACATCACGCAGGAATGTGCTTGCCCTTGGTCGCCACCCCGTTCACCGCGATCTGCTTACTGGCCTTCTCGGCTACGCGGTCAGTGCCATTGAAAAAGTACCCCTCAACGCTGCATCCAGAGTTCTTTTGCTGGGTCTCGGCTCAGTCGGGCTTATGGTGTCGGAGTACCTGCACACGCTCGGGTTTATCCATGTTGATGCCGTTGAAACATTCGGCATCAGAGGACAACTCTCCCACGCTGAACATATTGCTCTTGACCTTGATGATTTTACATCGGAATTTAATAACAGCTATGATCTCATTATTGAAACCACAGGAAGAATCCTGATGGTTGAAAAGGCCGTGCGTTTGATGAAACAGCAGGCGATGGTACTGCTGATGGGAAATTATGAGGTTATGGCTTATGATTACCGTCTGATACAGCACAAAGAGCCTGTAATCATCAGCTCCAGCATGACCACCATCGAGCACCTGAAAAGGGCATCATCCCTGCTTGAAGAGGGAAAGCTTGACACTGAAAAATTTTTTACGGCGGTCTTTCCTGTCGCTCAATTTGAACTGGCCTACCGAAGAGCGCTCGACGGAAAAGAGTCCATCAAAACCGTGTTGAGCTGGGTATAACCTGACTGAAAATCATGCTACCATGGCCATAGCTGTCCGTTTGAGTGCCGTTTCAAAAAAGTTTGGAAGCTTTGCGGCAAACAACAAGGTATCGCTTTCGGTCGAAGAGGGGACGATTCATGCGATTGTCGGTGAAAACGGAGCAGGCAAAAGTACACTGACAAAAATGATCTACGGGATGCACCTCCCGACATCGGGCGAGCTCTCCATCAAGGAACAAACAGTACGCTTCACCTCCCCACGGGAAGCAATCAAGGCGGGTATCGGGATGGTTCATCAACACTTTATGCTTATACCGAAGCTCTCGGTTGCTGAAAACGTCATCCTCGGCCATGAAGAGACAGGCCTTTTTCGTCGTCTCCCCCTTGAACGCGCCAAAACAGTTATCAGAAAGGATGCAGAGGCATACGGACTGACCGTTGACCCTGACGCTCTGGTTGCAAGCCTCAGTATCGGCGAGCAACAGCGGGTTGAAATCCTCAAACTTCTGTTCCGTCATGCGGAGATCATGATTTTTGATGAGCCAACAGCAGTGCTGACACCCTGTGAAACAGAACGACTTTTTATAACGCTCCGCGCTCTCCGCGACACAGGAAAGAGCATCATCCTCATTACCCACAAGCTTGACGAGGTACTCGCTGTGGCCGACACGGTAAGCGTCATGCGCAAAGGGGAGATTGTCGGCACAATGCCCGGCTCCTCGGTAACAAAAGAGGAGTTAGCCCGGATGATGGTGGGGCGCAGTGTGCTGTCAAGCGTCACCAATCCGGCAGCCACACCGGGTGAGATCCTCCTCGCCATCAACAACCTCAGCTATCGCACGACGAGGGGTGAACTGAAGGTGCAGAACCTCTCCCTGAAGGTAAGAGCCGGAGAGATCTATGGCATTGCCGGCGTTGAAGGGAATGGCCAGAGTGAGCTGTTGCAAACCCTCTGGGGACTTGCGCCTGAGGGAACCATCATCTCCGGCACTGCGGTGCTCAAAGGAGTGTCAATCATCAGCAAACGGCCTGACGAAATTGCCCTTATGGGCATCTCCTGCATCCCTGAAGACCGGCTGCGTCATGCCGTTATCACCGAGTACACCGTCTCTGAAAATCTTCTTTTCGGCAGGCACCGTGAGCGCTCTTTTCACCGGGGTATCGGGTTCAACGCCCCCGCCATCAAACGCTATGCGGAGGAGATGATCGCCAATTATGATATCAGATGCAGCTCACCCGGAAACCAGTCCCTCGGCTCCCTCTCAGGCGGAAACCAGCAAAAGGTTGTTCTTGCACGGGAGATGAACCGACCGGGAATATCCCTTCTTATCCTTGCACAGCCAACCCGTGGAGTGGATATTGGCGCAATTGAGACTATCCATAACAAGATTATTGAGGCACGTCATTCCGGCATGGCAATACTGCTTGTCTCGTCGGAACTGGAGGAGATCATTGCGCTCTCAACGCGGATTGGCTGTATCTACAAAGGTGCAATACGCCATGAATTCAGTCAGGAGGAGGTCGAACTCAAAAGAGAGGCTGAACATGAGTTTCAGAAAGAGATAGGTCTGCATATCACCTGAATAACCCGACAACCATGCATGCAAAACAGCTCCGGCTTTTCATACCACTGCTCTCTTTTCTCTCTGCCCTTACGGTCAGCAGTGTGATCATGGTTCTGGCAGAGCGTGATCCACTCATGATTTTTGGGAAAATGTTCCATGCAACATTTGGCTCCTCTTATGGTACCGGACAGATGGTGTTCAGGATGACAACACTGCTGCTGGTGGGGCTCGCCGCCGCAATTCCCTTTCAGGTGAGACTTTTCAATATTGGCGCCGAAGGGCAACTGCTCATGGGTGCGTTCGCCGCAGCCATGACCGGGGCCATGCTTCCAGCAAACATGCCATCCTTTCTGGCAATACCTCTCTGCCTCTTTTCGGCAATGGCGGCAGGAGCTGGCTGGGCTCTGCTGGCCGGAACGCTCAAGGTACAATTCGGTGTCAATGAGGTCATCGCAACCATCATGCTGAATTTCATCGCCCAGGGCATTACAGGATACCTGCTGACCTACCATTTTGCACTCCCCTCAACCGTTCATACCACCCCGATCGCAACTGCCGCCGCCATACCAACCTTCGACAAGGTCATGGGATGGTTCGCCAATGCACCAGCCAATTTGAGCACACTTCCGGCCATTGGTCTGACCTTTCTCCTCTGGATTATGCTCTTTCGATCGAGGTTCGGCTATGAGATGCGAGCGGCTGGATTGCAGCCTGATGCCGCACGGTATGGGGGCATAAACGCGGGAGTGCAGACGCTCACCGCAATGGGCATAGGCGGAGCTGCCGCAGGACTTGGGGCGGCAAACATTGTTCTCGGCTATAAACATTACTATGAGGCCGGAATGAGTGACGGAATCGGCTTTACAGGAATTGCTGTGGCGCTCCTTGCCGGGGCTCATCCCCTGTGGATTATCCTCTCGGCTCTTTTTTTCGGATTTCTCGAATACGGAGGGCTGACGGTGAACACCTGGATACCAAAAGATATCTTCATGATCATCGAGGCATTAACCATCATTCTTGTCATTTCATTCACCGCCCTCGGAAAGCGCTTTTCATAGCATGATTATTTTTTTCCTTTGAGAAAAATTGCATAAGTTGCGGGACATCTAACAATAAAAACATAAAAAAATGGCAAAAAAAGTAACTGAAACAGGGGAAACAAAAAAAGCCCCGGTAAAAAAAAGCAAAAAAACTGTGGTTGCATTGACACCGGAAATACGTGAAGAGCAGGTAAGAGTAGCCGCCTACTACCGCTGGGAAGCCAAAGGGAAAAACCACGGGACAGATGTTGATGACTGGTGTGATGCTGAAAATTCCTTGAACAACTGAGGCATGTTTACCCATCGTGCCAGACGGCAGGCCCATTTTTTGGAATGGTGGCTGTTTTTATGAGTACCAAATAATTTCAATGGTAAAAAAAAGCATCTCGTATCTCTGGGGATCACTTTCAATTTTCTGTGCAGGCCTCTGGCTTGTTGTCCGTATCGTCCTTGAATATTTCGGCTTTATCAGCGACGGTAACGACCGAACCACAGGCATCAAGGATATGCGCGAGGAGTATAAAAATACAAACTACCGTTAAAGCGGTTACTCTGCGGTGACCACCGTAAGCTCTACAGGCTGCTCCGGCGACATATATGAGCCAACCGCAGGCTTTTGGCTGATAACGGTGTTGGGGACAAGGAGCGAAGAGTATTCGGTCGTAACCGTGCCCACCTTGAGACCAGCATCGGCAATACTCTGCTGAGCCTGCGCAAGTGACATGCCAAGAACATCTGGAAGTGCAATTTTTTTCATGCCCAAAGCAGAGGCTTCATACCGGCCTATGACAAGTGAGACCGCTGTTCCCGGCTTCACCATGGTTTGAGCAAGAATTGACTGGCTCAACACCTTGCCGTTCTCCTCCGAAGTGATCACCGGGCTCACCTGTACCCCCACAAGCACAATATCTGTACGGGCAGCAGCCTGACGAGCCTCAACTTCAGGCCTTCCAACAAAATCGGGCATTGGAAAGCTGGGTTTTTCACGCCGATTGACCACCAGATAGATATTTCTGCCAGGTTTCACCTCCATTCCCGCCTGGGGTGTCTGGGAAATCACAAGATTCGAATCTACATTGCTGAGATATTTGACATGATAACTTTTGATCGCCTCAAAACCCGACATTCGGAGCCTCTGTGAGGCGCTTTCGTAAGCCATGTTGGTGACATCAGGCACAACCTTGACACTTCCCTGTGAAATGTAGAGAGGCATCAGCAGTTTGTCAAACAGCAAGGCAATGCCGAAAAGTATAAGAACAATCACACCTGCTTTTTTCATCTCGCCCGTAACGATTATTATCTTGACCGGAAACTAATACTGCCTGACCATAACAAAATCGACAAGCCGCAACAGCGAGGTTTTAGCCGTACAGTCAGAAAAAACACTGATTGATGCGACAGCTTTTGAGGCAAGGCTTTCTGCAACTTCAGCAGCATACTCAAGCCCGCCCTTGCCGGTAACAAAAGCGATCACCTCCCCGCTTTTCACCGCTCTTTTCCGGGAGCTCTTTAAAATGGAGCGGATCATCTTCTGTTCGGAAACCGAAGCATTGCGCAGCGCATAGATCAGGGGAAGGGTTATTTTTTTATCTTTGATATCAATGCCCATCTGCTTGCCAGTTTTTTTTGAATCTCCGGTATAGTCGAGCAGATCGTCACGAATCTGGAACGCAAGTCCAAGATACTCGCCATAACGTTTCAATGCGGCAATTTTATCCTCATCCGCAGTGACGCTCATGGCCCCCATGGCACACGAGGAGGAGATGAGCGAGGCTGTCTTGTCGGAAATAACGCTCAGGTAATCCTCTTCGGAAATATCCAGACTGCGGGTTTTCTGGATCTGAAGAATCTCCCCCTCACTCATCCGGCGCACCGCTTCCGACACCAGATGCAGAAAACCATAATCTTTGTGATCAAGAGAATAAAGAAGGCCCCTGGAGAGAAGATAGTCGCCCATAAGCACCGATATCTTGTTCTTCCACAAAGCGTTAATCGATGGGATCCCGCGCCTCATCTCAGCGCCATCAACCACATCGTCATGAATCAGGGTTGCTGAATGAAGCAGCTCCACCATAATCGCGGCACGATAGCTCGCATCGGTAACACCACCGCACAACTGGGCGGAAAGCAACACCATGGCAGGACGAATCTGCTTGCCCTGCTGCTTGAGCACGTACCGGGTAACCTTGTCAACCAGGGTATTCCGGGCATAAAGCACCTCTTTGTACTTCTGCTGAAAAAGCTCAACCTCATCGGCTACCGATGCAGTAACATCCTTGATATTCACCAATTCCCCGGACATTTACATAACAAACTCTCAGAAACGGTTTAAGGTAAAACATTTCCGGGAGCAAAAAAAATGGTCATATCGGAGTCTTATAAAACATTTTCTTGTCTGCGAACTTCTTTGTTGCTATGTTTTGCGATTATTGTCCTTATTTCATACTGAACAGAGTTCATGAGCCAGGAAACAGAATCAACAACATTAGCACCGTTTACTGAAGAGAGCCCTGAAAGCACAACCATCAGAGAGCCGGAAGAGCGGGGGGAGCTGAATTTCATCGGCCATCTCGAAGAGATAAGGGGGCGACTGATCAAGTCCACCATTGCGCTGCTTGTCGTTATGGTATTGTGTGCCAATTTTGCCGATTTTCTGGTGAACGAGATCCTGATCGGCCCACTCAAACGGAGCAGTGAATCGCTGGTGCTTCAAAACCTTGTCCCTTATGGCCAGGTCTCCCTCTACCTCCAAGTTGTCTTTTTTTCAGGATTTATCATCTCATTTCCATTTATTGCATGGCAGATCTGGCAGTTTGTTGCTCCTGCGCTGCACGAGCATGAACGCAAGGCCAGCCGATTTTCCATACTCTTCATCTCCTTATGCTTCTTTTCCGGCATCGCCTTCGGTTATTTTGTTTTTCTTCCGATCTCTCTGCAATTCTTTGCCGGTTTCGGCACAAGCCTGATCAAGAACAATATCTCAGTCCAGGACTATGTCAGCTTCTTTATCGGCACACTCCTGACGGCAGGGTTTGTTTTTGAGCTCCCGTTCATCTCATACATTCTCTCAAAAATAGGACTCCTCACCCCGGCCTTCATGAGGTTTTACCGCAAACACGCCATTGTTTTTCTCCTGGTTGTCGCGGCGGTAGTAACACCCTCAACTGATGTTGTCACCCAGCTCATTATCGGTATTCCCATGATCCTCCTCTACGAACTCAGTATTCTGATATCTGCCAGGGTCAATCGCAAGAATGCCTCAATAACATGATCTGCCGTCGATGAATCAGAGTTCATCACAAACGACAGCGGCAGCAGCAAGCAGCGTGTGGAAAAGGCGTTCCGTCTCTTTTTTCAGCTCATCCAGGGAGCCTTTGTTCACAAGAAGATAATCAGCCTTGGCGATAAGCCTCTCCTGGGGCCACTGCGCCAACATACGCTGCCGGATCTCCTCTGGAGTACCCATACCCTTCCGCACCGCCCTCTCCATTCGTATAAGGTTATCAGCCACAACAACCACAACCGCATCAACCCCCCGCTCTCCACCCGACTCAAAAAGAATTGCAGCCTCTTTCACCAGAATTTTTATTCCCCGCTGCCGGGCATCCTGCACCGCATCGCAATACTCATCAAAAACTTTCGGATGGATGAGAGCATTCAGCTTCTGAAGGGTATCGGCCGAAGAAAAGATGGTTAAGGCAATTTTTTTTCGATCCAGAGTAAGCGTGCCATCACCATCAAACGAATAAATATCTGGGCCAAAAAGCTTCTTTATCCCGGCAATCACCTCTGGATCACGAAGTTGCAGCTCTTTTGCCACCCGATCAGATTCAAACAACCCGCAACCCATTTCAGAAAGAAAACGACAAACCATGGATTTGCCACTCCCGAGACCACCCGTTACTCCAACGAGGAGAGGATAGGTTCGCTTCATTTGACAGGAACTGTTTTTTTGCGGATAACAAGCCGTACCTGCTGAAGTACCGACCGCCAGAGATAAGGATTCCTCTTGTACACCTCTATCTTGCGATTCAGAGCCTCTTGCGTCAGTTCATGGCGCACCAGAAGCGCACTGATATCCGTCGAATCAAGCAGAGCGATATCCTGGCCTGCCCCAACATCAGGCGGAACACCCGATAGCAGGAGGTAATCGCCATAGAATGCGGCAATACGGAGATCATCCTTGTCAAGAGCCAGCGGTTTCTGTTCCTCACATCCTGCCAGAGCGCAACAAAGTGCAACACAACAGCATAACGACCGGATGATATCGCAGCATTTCATCTCTGCAGTGGTGAATTTTCGAAAATCAGGAAACTAAATCGCAGGTATGAGAGTTTAATCATTTTTAATGGTATTGTATACAAGTGGTGAAATCTTTTACCCCTCTTTTGAAACATCTTGTTACCACTGTTTTAACCACTCTTTTAACCTAAAACAAAGAAGCTTTATGGCCTATCAACAACCAGCCCTCTCTTACGCAGAAACTGCCCTTGAACCTTATATTTCCGCGAAAACGCTCAGCTTCCATTTTGGAAAGCACCATGTGGCATACATCACCAACTACAATAACCTGGTTGCAGGCACTCCTCTTGATGCTCTGAGTGTTGAGGAGGTTATTGCCCAGAGCGCTGCAGATCCCCAGAAAATCGGCATTTTCAATAATGGCGCACAGGCATGGAACCACTCCTTCTACTGGAACAGCCTCACTCCCAATGGTGGTGGCGAGCCCTCCGGCGCACTTGCCGAAAAAATCACCCAGGATTTTGGCAGTTTCGACAAGTTTAAAGAGGAACTCAAAGCCGCAGCAGCAACCCAGTTCGGCAGCGGTTGGGCATGGCTGGTGCTCGACGGAACTACCCTCAAAGTGGTAAAAACCGGTAATGCCCAGACCCCGTCAACCAGTGGACAAAAGCCAATTTTGACCATTGATGTCTGGGAACACGCCTACTATCTTGACTTCCAGAACCGTCGCCCCGACTATGTGGCCGCTGTTATTGATAACCTGCTCAACTGGGCGTTCGCTGCTGAAAACTTTAAAAAAGCGATGGAGGCATAACCAGCAAACATCCCTCCCCTGCCGGGTTGAAGCTTGCAGCTTGCATAACAAAAGGGGGGATATCTGAAATCGGAGGCTGTATGTCGTCATCAACGAAGTGACATACAGCTCTACCGACAGTTCACAAAAAAGGTTTTGACACCACGTCATCAATATTGACCACCTTCGCCTTTTTGGGGAGGGAAAACCTGAGCGACTGATTCGCTTTGTTAAAGACCCGTTCATCGTAGGCAATCACCAGTTGATGCTCACCAATACCATCACCACTGTTCAGCAGCACCATATCAATAACCTTCGGCACAAGCGTACGCTGTCCGTCAATAGTGACAGCTTCAAAATTTTTGAAGTGCATCTCGGTTGTTCTCTTCCCCTGCCTGTCCCTTAAAAGAAGAGCTGTAAGCGTCCTCTGTACAGGGTCAATAACCACCTCTTTGCTTCCCGTAGCGCTGGCAACAGTATACAGCAGCATCCCCCCCCCTTTTTTCACCGACCTGATGGCGCTCAACGGCTCAGAAATCTTCACCAATCCCAAGAGAGATTCCGATAAAAGCTGATATCCCGAATTCACACTGAGCACCTTCTCAAGGTTCGCATCACTGTTACTTCCCAGAAACAGCCGATTATTGAGCATATCATGCACATAAAGAGAATCTTTGGTGAAAAATATGTCAGCAACAGGCCAGCCAATCAAACCGGCACTGACAATCATCCTTGACTCTCCACCCCGGTTGATCAGAATATTACAAAAGACCCTGTTTTTTCTCTTGGGGGTTGTTATCCAGACATCAGCATAACCATCAAGCGAGTGAATAAACGGAGCTGCGGCTGTCACCTCACGATAAAGTGCCTGATGTTCCGCAATCAATGCCGTCTGTTCTGAAGGGAGCTCCTGCTGCCCAACGGTTCTGAAATCCGCACAGCCCCATATAAATACCGGGATGCAAAGCATCAAAAACAGCAATCCTTTGTTTTTCATCGTCATCTCTTCCTGTAAAATTAATCAGCATCAGCAATGCGCTGCACTTATTTCCTTTGAAATTCATCACGTTTGCTGCACATTGCATCAAGGATGCTCAAGCAGCTCGTTGGTATGTTTGCGGACAGAAATGCACCACACTCTCGTCTGCGAAGCTGCTGCACGTTACTGCATGTATAGTTAAGGTAAATTGCTGAGCTATCAAAACCACAACCACATTATTACCGTTATGCACTCCCTTTACCTCAAGCCAAAAGAGCACCATCGGATTCAGAAAGGCCATCTCTGGGTGTTCAGCAATGAAATCGAAAACCTTCCCCGTGATATAGCCTCCGGCGAAACCGTCAAACTCTATACCCACGATAAAATATTTCTCGGCACCGGCTTCTACAATCCCCATTCGCTCATCTCCGTTCGGCTACTTTCCCGCAAAGATGAAGAGCCCGACAAGAATTTTTTCCACAAAAAATTCTCTGAAGCGCTCTCTCTCCGTGAAAAGATCTACAACCAGAAAGAGACCAACGCTTACCGGCTTGTCCATGGCGAGTCAGACGGTCTGCCGGGACTCATTGTTGACCGCTTCAACAAGGCAATTGTGTTGCAAGCTTTTTCGGCTGGCATGGATATTCACCTGCCACTGATCTGCGATGTTTTACAGGAGCTGCTCAACCCCGCGGTGATTATCGTGCGCAACGAGTCACCCCTGAGAGAGCTGGAGGGGCTGACGCTCCACAAAGATGTGGTGAAAGGCGAACGCTCCGAAACGATGCAAACTATCCATGATGGAGGTATTACGTACGAGGTTGATCTGTTTGAGGGACAAAAAACAGGCTTCTTTCTTGATCAGCGTGAAAACCGCAAAATCATCAGAGCTTTTTCCTCTGGTGCGGATGTTCTGGATGTCTTTACCAACGACGGGGGATTTGCCCTCAACGCACTCTATGGAGGAGCCCGCTCAGCCATTCTGGTGGATGCTTCCAAACAGGCGCTGCAACGGGCGGACCACAACGCTCAACTGAACAAATTCTCAGACTACAGCCTTATTGCGGCTGATGCCTTCGATACACTTGATCAAATGGTGGAGTCAAAGGAGTCGTTCGACCTTGTCGTGCTTGATCCACCAAGCTTCACCAAAAGCCGCAAAAACCTTCCGGGAGCCCTGAAGGCATACAAACGGTTGAACAAACTGGGGCTGCAACTCTTGAGAAATGGCGGATTTCTCGCCACTGCCTCGTGCAGCCATCATGTGTCGGAAGAGGATTTTCTGCAATCAATACACTTGGCTGCTCTTGCCGCTGGCTGCCAGCTCAGGATGATTCATAAAAACTCGCAGCCCTTTGACCATCCGGTGCTCCTGGCTATGCCGGAGACAAGTTATCTCAAGTTTGCCTGTTTTTACGTAACACGCTGAATCCGAAAGCGTAACCTACCGATTCCCCACTCTACTACCAACCAGTATTGTGGGGATTTTATGGAGATCACTTCGGAAGTTCAGAAATCGCCCCCCGCAGATACTCCACCGCCTCATCCAGAATCTTTATCGCCTGGCGAATTTCATAATCGTCATCAGCATCATCCTTTGCTCTCTCCATGCGTCTTTTTGCATCCTGAATCGCATCTGCTGCAAGTTGTAGTTTTGAACCAATAGCCATAACTCTCTCCTCTTGTTGATAATGGTGTTGCATCATCCGCACTTCACCCCCCAATCTACCACCAATTGAGGAAAAGTTTCTAATCCTGCTGCAGAAAATTAGTTCTCTGACTCTTTGTTGAACGAACCGAAAACCATAATCTTTCCGGCGCTGATAACATCAGCCACTGCGCCCGCAAAATCGCCTTCGGTGAATTTTGCCGTCGCTCTGGCAGAATATGCCGTTGCTGATTTTGGATTCAGTTCAATAGCCTTCGTCAGATCAGTAATGGCACCCTTGTTATCGCCTGTGGCATATTTAACCGCGCCTCGACCAGCATAGACCTTCGCCGAAGTAGAGTCAAGTTTTATCGCTTTTGAAATTTCAGTAATTGATCCATCCACAGCGGCACTGCCAATCTTTGCGCCCGTACTCAGCAAGCTGTTTTTTGACTCATCAGCCGCGTTATCGCAAGCTGAAAAAGTCATAACCATAAGCGCAATAACGGAAAAAGAGAGTGTTCGTAATGTTTTTTTCACTGGCGACCTCTATTTTATAAGAGTTGATGAAGCGTTGTGCTTGTGATTATTTGAAATATTTTCAACCGTCCACTCTATGCTTCGCCTGAATTCGGCCTTGCGGACAGCACAGCTCTCCTTTCGACATATTTCACACGAGAAGTCAAGGCAGCCATCCGTATGGACCGATAACTCAATGTTCTCTCCCAAATTTTCATTGACCAGTCGGCTCAGTTTGTCGATTTCCTGATGAGCTTCATGAACATTGAGGTACCAGGGAACCGTTAGATGGCAGTCAAGGTGCAAGGTACTGCCATACTTGATAATTTTTATGTTGTGAAGATCTATCCAGTTGTGTTCGCGATATTTCTCCAGCAAGCTGACCATTGTTTTCAGTAACTCTTCATCAGCCTCATCCATAATTCCCCGGAGAGAGTCGCGAATAATCTTGTACCCGGTATAAACGATAAGCAGGGCAAATATCAGGGCAACAGCACTGTCGAGCCAGACCATCCGGGTAAAAAAGAGCAAAATCAGCCCTATAATGATACCAATCGTCGAGTAGGTGTCTGACTGCAGATGTTTTCCGCTGGCAACAAGGGCAAGAGAGTTGTTCTGCCGTCCTTTTTTTACAGCAATTGCACCGACGAGATAGTTTATTAGAGCGGTAACACTTATCAGGAGTATGCCATAATCAAGCTGGCCAATCGGCTCAGGAGTACCAAGAAGGTTTTTGATTGCCTCATAGATCATGAGCAAACCAGCGCAGGCAATCAAAGTTCCTTCGATGGCTGCTGAAATAAACTCTACCTTCCCATGACCGTAAGGGTGGTCACTATCTTTTGGTTTTGCAGAGACATAAAGGCTGTACAAACCAATAAAGGCGCTGGTAACATTGACGGTGCTCTCAAGTGCATCGGTCAGAATCGCCACAGAATGAGTGATGTACCATGCGCCCAATTTGATGACAAAAAGCAAAACGCCAGTAACCGCAACAATCTTCTGAAAATCATAGTTTTGTTTTGCTTTTGTCATCGTCATACCACACTCCATTGTGTTAATAAAGATTACTGCTCTTTAGTCGAACAGTTCGCCAAGAAATCCGAATGCCCCTCCCTTTCTCTTTCTTCTTCCTGTTTTTGGATCAATATAATAATCATGATCATCGTCATGGTGTCCATGATGTGAATCCTCTGTTCGGTACCCCCGGCCATGATCCTCCTCATGCCCACGGGGCTGGGGAACAGATCGTTCAATAATTTTATCCAGCTCACCCCGGTCAAGCCAGACTCCCCGGCAAGAGGGACAATAATCAATCTCAATACCCTGCCGTTCAGAAAGAAGCAACTCAGCACTACATGCGGGACATTTCATGGCACTCACCTCGATTAGTTATTCAAGTATTATGATCAGCAACCTGTTTCTCCTTTGTTGGAAAAAATATAACTGACCAAACCTTAAAGAAGTCGAAAGACAAGCTTAAGAAATGGTTAAAACTGATCATTGCATCTGTCGAAGCCTGATAATTTTTTTTTCGCACATTGAATCCTGTGCAACAATCACACAGCACTAAAGGAGGGTTGGACAGAAAGGCAGCGGCAATGTAGAGGTTCCGGATTTTCTGGAGTATGGCAATGCTGTCATTAGGGAGTCGACCCGGTCGGATTGATTCTTTGCGGCGCAGTTTCCACTGCCTTTGCACCCATTGCATCTGCCTCACGCTCTAAACCCTTGTCGTCGTTGAGTGGCACCCCACCTTCCTTCTGAATCGTCGGTGTCACACGGCCCTGCGCTTGCTGGACAATATGCCATGCCTCGTGCGGTAGATGTTTTTCTTGTCCCGGCGCAACTTGGATCTCGCTGCCCTCTGCATAGGATAGAGCGTTGAGTTGCGCGGGTTGAGATGAGTTGTAATGGAGCTGGACGTGGTCCATTGAGATGCCGGAAAGGGACTCGATGCCAGCCTTGAGTTTATCTGGCATACCGGTGGGGATTGGTCCAGCGGCACGTTTATTTACTTTTCTCATGGTGTGTTTAGTTCTGGCTATGGGGAATGCGTATCAATGCTTATCATTTGCTTAACTCACAACGCGGACCCTTATATTTCTTTCTTTTCTTGACCAATCAACTCTTTATATATTTCTTCAATTTTTACCCGGGCCCAATTTGTTTTTCGCAAGAATTTCAAGCTGGACTTAATACTTGGATCATTATAAAAACAACGAATTTCTATCATTTTATAGAGTTCATCCCAGCCATAGTGATTTACAAGATCACATAGTATTTTTTCAAGAGTTAATCCATGCAATGGATTATTTGGTTGATCATTCATATTTCTATATTTTTGATAATTTTTGAGTTCATATCAAGCCTTGATTCTGAGGCGCATCGCCTGGCTTTGAATTCGTCCACCAATATTGCTGAAGATTCTCTCCCGTGATTCTGATAATCTACGTCCAGACTTTCGTTACAAGAGTGACCACCAAGGAAATTCTTGATCCGGGCTTTGGGGAGACATAGCTGATAATATTTGATCCGTAAAAAAAGCTGTCCGCAATAATATACTCTAAAAACAAAACCCTTTTGTTTTCCCGGAAAACATTTGTTTCTGCGAATTTTTGGTGGATTTTAGGCGATTTGATGAAATGACAGGGGCACCTTGGGGCTGCGAGGTTTTTTGGAGCGAAGGCGGTTCAGAACACCGGTGTTCAAGTGCAGGGAGCTGCTGAGGCGCAACAAGGTGGCGGTTTTTTCGTCGAACTATCCGTTATATGGCGATATGTCGTCGCGGGTGATGACCACTTTGGCCGATCTTGTTCCTGATATTGAACTGTATTCCATTGATGAGGTGTTTCTCGACATGAGCAGCTTTGGGCGGTATTCCGTGTAGTGCTGCCATGCTCTATCCGGGCCGTTTCTTTTTTTAGATGGATTTTGAAGTATCGCCGGAGCTTAAAGGATTCAAACTTTTGGTAAAACATCACTGGTGTCCAACTGTTGAAAAAAAATATTCCTGTAAAATACAATAATAAAATAGAATACGGAGTTTTTTTTGCCGTCACCGACTTGAAAATATCTGTTACCTTCGATCATTTCATAATTAGTGTCTGACAGAAAACCACTGGTTTCTCAAACGCCAGTCACCTTTTCGGCGTAAGCATCGGTATTTTTATGGTGCACCAGAAGCGTTTTTGCGCCTGAAGGACGTTGCGTTCAACCATGAGCTTCATTTTGGTTCCAAAAGCCATAAACCGGACGCATCTTACCCATTAAAGGCATCAAAAACTCCTGTTTCAGAGAAGAATCAGGCCGCTTTTTTGTATGGCCCTCGGTGTTGTCTTGCATCCTGCTTCAGCAACAGAGCACCGAGCTGGTGAATATTGCGCGA
>Ga0194060_10000100_pt1 | contig 59024 bp, 53 predicted proteins | sample SepL225m_MetaG_FD_163427 | JGI IMG/M metagenome (GOLD analysis project Ga0194060, IMG submission 163427) | Anoxic zone freshwater microbial communities from boreal shield lake in IISD Experimental Lakes Area, Ontario, Canada - Sep2016-L222-5m | ecosystem: Environmental > Aquatic > Freshwater >... | reverse complement strand
TCTCTTTTCAAGGAAGATGTCAAAGCCTATCTCGATGAACAAGGCATTATTTGCACTCCACAGTTTATTGCGAAAGGCTCTACAGGTATTGAATTTACCTTTGACTTTCAAATTGCGGGCAAACAGAAAGAAATTGTGATTAAATCTTTTAATTCTCTGAATAAAATCAATGTTCCGAATTTTCTCTTCGGTTGGGAGGATATAAAGCCAACCAGAGAGAAGGTTTCCTGCAAAGAGTTAAAAGGGTTGGCTATTGTCAATAATGAGGACAAGGAGATAAAGAGAGAATATTTGGATGCCCTGAAAAGTAAGGGTGCTGATATTATCCTGTGGGATCAACGCTATCAACCAGAAATGTTAAAAAAATTTGCCGCGTAGCATCAACATGAAATATGCCTTCTGACTTGTGCTTATGCCTGACAAAAGGTTCTCGTAAAATAGATCGCGAAGAAAAAATTTCCGCAAAGAAAACTTAATATCATTTATTTAACATGAATAGAATTAACAGGTTAGTGTCTCGTAAATTTTGTTTATCCGGGAGATCAAGGAGCAGGGTGAAGCGCTCTTTTATGTGCAGCAAACCATTCAGAACAATTGGTCTCGGGCTGTTTTAACCCATCATATCGAAAGTTGACTCTACCAGCGCGAAGGTAAAGCGGTCACCAACTTTAAGGCGACCCGTGTGTGCTGAAAATTTACGATGGAGGAAAGCTGCCGGCCTCTTTTGAAATGACCTTTATTCTATCGGATCTCTACGAGAGCAGTGCGTTGAAGTTTCTGGCCTGACGACCCTCCCAGTTGCGTTTGTGCCAGGCATAGCCCGCAATGAGAGGCAACGCAATGGTAGCTTCAGCAAAGACCATCTGTTCATGAACAGTATCAACCTTGCCCCATGAACTGGCCTCCTTGAGGGTTGAGCCAGAAAGGGCTCCATCGCGCTCATCGGCAACGGTGATCTGAACCGCATACGTGTGCATGGAGACATCCTCGTGGCCAAGCACTTCTGCAGCCACCACAATGTCCTGGGTAAAGTTTTTTGGGACACCACCTCCGATCATGAAAATACCGGTCTTGTCGTTCTCAATCTTGATTCTGGTCAGTTCACGGAAATCCTTGACCGAATCGATTGAGACATGTTTTTCGGGGTGATTCCACTGATGATGTACCAGACCAAATCCAGCAGAGCAGTCTGAAAATGCCGGACAAAAAATTGGCACACCCTTCTCGTAGGCTGTATAGACAATGGAGTTTTTGTTGTGGTTATTTACCTCAATGTATTTGGCCATCTCCACAATAAATTCGCGAGAGGAGTAGGCCCCGGGCTCCATAGAGTTGGCGATAATAGCGGTGGTATCGTCACAGACACGAAGATCATCTTCATCAATATAGGTATCGTAAATGCGATCAATGTGAAAATCCCTGAGAATGGCATCGTCCATAAATGGGCTTCCCTTGTAGTGACGAAACCCAAGCGCTTCAAAAAAGTCCTGGTCAACAATGTTAGCACCAGTGGAGACAATGGCATCCACCATGTTGCTCTCAATCATGTCAATCACGACCTGCTTCAATCCTGCGCTGATCAGTGAGCCCGCAAGGGTAAGAATGACCGCACACTCCTTGTCTTGCTGCATGAGATCAAAAATGGAGGCCGCTCGGGCAAGATTCCTGGCCTGAAAAGCGGTATCGGCCATCTGGTCGACAAATGGAACAATATTCAGTTGCTTAATGTCAATATGGCGAACCGGTGCGCTCAGCAACTCCTCTTTTGTGAATCCTGTCGGCATAACTGCTCCCGATGCAATTAACGTAGTGACAAAATAAAAAAAGAGAGCAAGCTGACTATATCACACACTCAAATCACCGGATGCTGCTTCCTTCCGGATCTGACATGGTTGGGCAACTGAGCGTTGTATAGGACTTACTCTCTCAAATATTGGCTCTCGGACTCCTCGTCTGTCAAGAAATCGAAAACAGGTGGCCAAATATAGCTCTTATAACAGTGAAAACAAAAAACAAACAAAGGGCTTTTATCTTTCTTTCAACTGTGATAAATTCGGGTTCAGTAATCGGTAATCAGAACTCACAATACGGCAGGAACAAGCCGCATCGCTGCCTGTTGAGGCAGCAACTGTCACCTCTATGGGAACTCAACGAATTTTAAGCGGAATGCGCCCGACCGGCAAACTCCACCTTGGACACTATACCGGCGCTCTTGAAAACTGGGTTGAGCAGCAAAATCTGCTTGACGAAAGCGGCTCACGGGCTTATGAAACGTGCTTTCTCATCGCCGATTATCACAATCTGACCACCTCGCTTGAAACCGGGGAGATCTATACGCATTCACTCGATATGCTGATCGACTGGCTTGCTGCCGGAATTGATCCTGAAAAAAGCCCGGTTTTCCGGCAGTCACAGATCAAGGAACATGCTGAGCTGTTTTTGATTTTCGCCATGCTGATCACCTCTTCACGCCTTGAGAGAAACCCGACACTGAAGGATCAGATTCGTGACCTGAATATGGAGTCGCTGACTTATGGCCACCTTGGCTATCCTGTTCTGCAATCGGCTGATATTCTCCTCTACAAGGCAAATGTTGTCCCCGTTGGTGAAGACCAGATTCCCCATGTTGAAATTACCAGGGAGATCGCCCGTAAATTCAACAATCAATACCCACACCCTCTTCTTGGTGAAGTTTTTTCGGAACCATCACCAAAAATAACAAAATTTTCACGTCTTGCCGGTCTTGATGGCAAAGCAAAAATGTCGAAGTCGCTCGGAAACACCATCCTGTTGTCAGACAATCCCGATGAAGTGCTAAAAAAATTGCGGACTGCGGTAACTGACACTCTGAAGATTCGTAAAAATGATCCGGGCCACCCGGAGGTCTGTACCGTCTTCAGCTATCATTCTAAATTTTCACCATCGCCCCAACTGGAGAGTATCGCTGCTGATTGCCGTGCTGGCTCACTTGGCTGTGTGGACTGCAAGAAGTTGTGCGCTACAAATATATCGCAGGAACTCGCTCCACTGCTTGAAAAACGAGGCTATTATGAAGCGCATACCGATATGGTTAAGGATATTCTTCTGGAGGGAGAGATCAAGGCAAAACGACTTGCCTGCGCGACCATGCAGGAGGTGAGAGCTGCCATGAAACTTGGTCAAATACCTTGCGGTGACCATCTTTATCCTGCGGTATGATGGACAAGAGAAAACAGGCTTTTATCTTTGATATGGATGGAGTGTTGACCGATAATATGCGCTTCCATGCCGACTCATGGGTGGAACTCTTCAGGGACTTCGGCCTTGAGGGGCTTGATGCTGAGCGGTATCTCGTGGAAACGGCCGGCATGAAAGGGCATGACGTGCTCCGCTACTTCCTCGACCCAAAGATCAGTGTAGCTGAAGCTGCCCGTCTGACCGAGTTGAAGGACTTTTTGTACCGCGTCATGTCGCGCAAACACATTAAACCAATGCCAGGGCTCATGGCGTTCCTTGATGCGGCTAATCAGCAAAATATCTTGCTCGGCATCGGTACAGGTGCCGCCAAAAAAAATATTGAGTACGTGCTTGGCCTGCTTAATCTTGCGGGGAAATTTCAGGCAATTGTTGATCCATCGCAGGTGATCAATGGCAAACCAAACCCTGATATTTTTTTGCGTGTCGCCAATCTCCTGGAGGTGTCACCTTCAGAGTGTATCGTTTTTGAAGATGCCCTGCCAGGTGTTGAGGCTGCCCACCGGGCAAAGATGCCATGCGTTGCAATAACCACGACCAACAACGCCGATGCCTTCAGCGCATTTGATAATGTTATCGCAATTATCGATGATTTTACTGGACTTTACCCAAAGGATCTCATTGAAAAAATCTCCAGGACGAACTCCTCGACTCTTTTATAAAAATACTTATGCACGAATTTCTTCTCCCTCTTATTCAGAAAGCGCTGCTCTCAGCCGGTATTATAACCGATAAACCAATCCAGATTGAACAGCCGACGGACAAAAAGTTTGGAGACTTTTCAACAAACATCGCCCTTCTTGCTGCAAAAGAGTGCAGGAGAAATCCTCGTGAACTTGCACAGGAGATCATTCAGCACCTGACATTTGAGCCCGACACCATCGCAAAAATCGAGGTAGCAGGCGCTGGATTCATAAACTTTTATCTTGCACCGATCTTTATCATGCACTCTATCGAAAAGGTGCTGGATGATGGTGATGGGTATGGAAAGGGAAGCCGGGGTAATGGGAAAAAGGCTCTTGTGGAATATGTCAGCGCAAACCCTACCGGGCCACTGACTATCGGGCGAGGCAGGGGAGGGGTGCTGGGAGACTGCATTGCCAATCTTCTTGAGGCCCAGGGATACCAGGTGACCAGAGAGTACTACTTTAATGATGCTGGCCGACAGATGCAGATTCTGGGGGAATCGGTCCGGCTCCGTTATTTGGAGCGCTGTGGAGAGGCAATTGATTTTCCTGCAACCCACTATCAGGGGGAGTATATCCGGGAGATTGCTGATTCACTGTATGCTGAACACGGCAAAGAACTTCTCGAAATGATTGATTTCTCACTTTTCAAAAAAAGTGCAGAAACCACCATCTTCGCCTCTATAAGAAAAACCCTTGACAGGCTGCAGATTCGACATGACTCCTTTTTCAATGAGCATCAACTATATAATCCTACAGTCGGAGACTGCTCTGCCAACCAGAAGGTGATCAATGCCCTCAGAGAAAAAGATTTCATCGTCGAGTACGATGGCGCAACCTGGTTTAAGACGACCCGACTCGGACAGGAAAAAGATAAAGTACTTATTAAATCTTCCGGAGAGCCAAGCTACCGGCTGCCTGATATCGCCTACCACATCACCAAATTTGAGCGCGGCTTCGACATGATGGTAAATGTTTTCGGCGCCGATCATATCGACGAATATCCTGATGTTCTTGAAGCTCTGAAAATTCTCGGTTACAATACTGAGCGAATCAACATCGCCATCAACCAGTTTGTCACCACAACAGTGGATGGTCAGACCTTAAAAATGTCAACGCGAAAAGGCAATGCTGATCTGCTTGACGATTTGATAGATGATGTTGGCGCTGATGCAACACGACTCTTTTTCATCATGCGTGGCAAGGATTCACACCTGAACTTTGATGTGGATCTGGCAAAAAAGCAATCAAAAGAGAATCCTGTCTTCTATCTGCACTATGCCCATGCAAGGATTTGCAGCCTTTTGCGTATGGGGATCCAGGAGACAGGATTCGATCCCACAGCCAGCAAAGAGTATCAACTGCTCCAACTGCTCAGCTCTCCCGCAGAAGTTCAGCTTGGTTTTGCACTGCTCAACTATCCCGATCTGGTAAAAACCAGCCTGCGTATGCTTGAACCGCAAAAAATGGTTGAATATCTGCACTCTCTTGCTGAACTGTTTCACCGCTTCTACCAAGAGTGCCCTATTCTGAAGGCAGAGCCCGATATATGTAAAGCGAGACTCTTTCTTTCTGTAGCTACGCGCCAGGTACTTCGGAACGGCTTCAGAATTCTTGGAGTCTCAGCACCTGAATCGATGTAAAGGAAAATATTATTATCGATAGAGCGCCTGCTGCGTCATATAGCTATGAATGGAAGGTGGAACGAGTTTGGAAAATGACTTACCGGAGGCCACAAGGGCCCTGATATCTGTGGATGAAAGCGGATAGTGGAAATTGATAATTCGGATTCCCGCATTACTCTCTGACATTCTGGGGCTCCCGTCATGCAATGCCCTTCTGAACACAACAATATCACACATCTCAACAAGAGCCTCATGCTCTTTCCATAAGGGAAACTCTGTGAAACTATCTTCCCCAAGAAGGAGAACGAGTCTTTCCTGGCGATAAGATGATTTAATATGTCGCACAAGATCGACCGTATAGGAGGAGTGTCGTTTTTCAAGCTCCCAGTGACTCACCTCGCAGAACAGCCCGGCCAGGTTTATTTCTCGTGCCAAAAGCTCAATCATTCGTGCTCTATGTGGCTCTCCTGCCGCTCTGTTGTGCTTAAAAGGATTATTGGAGACCGATAAAATTATCCGGTCAAGAGCAAGCAGCTCTCTGGCAAAAAGAGCAAGAGCAAGATGACCATTATGTGGAGGGTCAAAGCTGCCACCAAAAACCGCAAGACGCAAAAGGGGAAAGGTCAGATTTTTAAATTTTGAGCTATTTTATTCTTCAGAGACTGCATCTGCTTCTCTTTATCCGGAAAACGCTTCAGATACTGCTCAAGTGTCAGCCGAGCATCAAACCACTTTTTTCTGGCTACAAGCACCTCTATCTTGCCCTCAATGGCCTGTTGAAGATAGCTTGTATCACCATACTGCTCAATCAATTCATTGTAGAATATTTCTGCCGCCTTTAACTTCCGAAATTGCAGATACTCGCGAGCAACCGTAATGACATTTTTTGCAAGTTTCTCCCTTAACCGACTAATGGCCTTCGTAGAATACCTCAGACTGTCAACCCGCGCAAACTGAGTAGATGCCGTTGCATAACGCTGCTTGTAAGAATCATTATCGGGGTTAATTTTCAGTAACTCACGGTAGGTTTTGACATCATTTGCAACCCGTGCCGAATCTTTCATTGGATACATCTCCATGTACAGCGAAAAATTCTCGATGGCCTTACGAGTCGGCTGTTGATCAAGCCCTACAGGAGGAGAAAGTTGTTCATAAGATTTGGCCAACATAAACTGAGAGGCTCTGGCATAAGGGGATAAGGGCATCTGTTGCTGCAGTCGAAAAAACATATCAGATGCTAGCAGATACTGCTCAGTTTGGTAATAAGATTGACCAAGAAGATAAACGATATCATCTTCAAGTGCCGTTGCCGGAGAGGTATACAGAAGTGTTTCAAACGCAACAGAAGCTGCCTGATACTCCTTGTTTTCGTAAAGTTTGGCCGCTCTGGCATAATTTTCATTAAGAGCTGCACTCAGCGAAGTTGCTGGCTTGGAGGATGAACACCCTGAACTCAATACCCCGACCGCCAACAGCATGGTGATAGAGCGTAAAAGAAAACTGGTGACAGGCTTATACATACATTAGCTCCATTATCTCGTAAAAATTGAACCAAACTTGCAATGACAAATAAATAAATTTCAGCTCTCAAAATTTCGCCTTGTCAGGAGAGGCGCGCATTGCTTTTCCCTGGCTTCGCTCCAACATTACAATTCACGTATGTCGAAATACCAAGCAAGATATAGAGTGGGCAAAAACCTGGGAACGCCGTTACCAGTGGGACAATTCCGATAGCACCCCACCAGGAATGCGCTATAAACCCGGCGAGCAACATCACAACTCCGATCAAAATACGGATGACTCTGTCAGTTTTACCAATATTTTTTGCCATCTGTTAACTCTCTTTCGTCAATAGTTCCACGGGTCAACAACCTTGCCTACTCCCTAACTTACAATCACTTTGATTGATAAACAATCTCTCCGCTCCTACGGCTGTCGTCCATATATAACGTCGGATTCATGCTACCGGGGAATAATGAGAATATATTTTGTGGAGCTTAGGGGAGTCGAACCCCTGACCTTCTCATTGCGAACGAGACGCTCTACCAACTGAGCTAAAGCCCCGATTAATATCTGATGTCGAGATTTTCGCCAAAACTTGTTAACTGAGAATACAAATAGCCTGCAAAGGCAGGCTATCGACGGTTAAGCCATCAGGACGATCTCACTCTTCAAGCTCTCTCAGAAACAAGAGCCTCCTTGAGTTTACTGAGCTGGTGACTAATCGTACCATCAAAAATAGTGTCCCCAATTTTAACCGAAACACCACCAATAAAAGCGGCGTTGGTGGAGGTATGTGCACGGACACGCTTTCCTGTATACGATTCAAGTTGAGCAACCAATTCAGCAGACTGTTGCTGAGAGAGCGCGACAGCACTGATAATATCGGCGTTGACAACTCCCATCCGCTCATCGTGGAGTCTTTGAAACTCGTCAATAATTTCAGGGAGCTGCCCAGCTCTCTTTTTTCTCGCGACCAGCCTTAAAAAAACAAACATTTGTTCACCAACAGAACCTCTGAAAATCTCTTCAAGTATCTTGATTTTCCTGTCCCCTTTGACAACCGGACTCCGCAGCGTATGCGTAAGATCTCGGGAATTATGAAGAACTTCCTTGATCACCTCTAACTCTCCGACGATCTGATCAAGAAAATTCCCCTCCACTGCCGCAGTCAACAGTGCTGAGGCATATCGACGGCTTGCAATTAAACTTGACATATCGTGAGCGTTTTCAGTTACGTTTTGTTGAAAGATCCTGAAGCATGCTGTCCACTATCTTTCTCTGCATATCAGCATCAAGTGCATTTTTGATAATCTTTTCGGCCCCCATAACCGCAAGATCGGCAACCTCATTCCTTAAAACATCAAGCGCACGATGTTTCTCTTGCTCAATAGAACTTAAGGCTGCAGCAATCATTTTTTTCGACTCTTCCTGTGCCTTCCCCGTTATATCTGAACGAAGTTTTTCGGCATACTCCTTTCCTTCGCGAATGATCTTGTCTGCCTCGGCATCGGCTTTGGAAAGAAGCTCCCTGTTCTTGCGCAAAATAGCCTCAGATTCATCCTTCGCTTGATGTGCACGATCAATAGAAGACTGAATCCCTTTTTCCCTCTCTTCCAGGGCGCTGATAATAGGGCCCCAGGCAATCTTCTTCAGAATAAGGAGGACAATGACAAATGTAACTGCTGTCCAGAAAATAAGGCCGGGATTCGGGCTCAAAAGATTAGCCTGAAGAAGAATAACTCCTGACGTAAGCATGAACAATGTTTCCGTTAACGATTAATAAAGCCCGATTACGGCATTAGATGTTGAATAATGCGGCAATCGGGATATCTCTCCTGTATCGAATCTGCAGACCAATCCTGACCTTACTTAAGAGCAAGAAGCACACAGATAACTTCACCGAAAAGAGCAACACCTTCAATAAGCGCTGCGGCAATAATCATGGTGGTACGAATATCCGACGTAGCCTCTGGCTGACGAGCTGTACCCTCAGCGGCAGAAGCTGCAATATTACCAATACCAAGACCGGCACCAATAACTGCCAAACCGGCACCAAGGCCTGCACCTAAATAAGCTAAACCTAAACCTTCCATCTTGTCATTACCTCCGTTTATTTGTTGTAAGTTTTTTGCTAAAAATAATTAGCAGTTTTGAAAACCGATCCATAAAAAGCATTTCAATGATGAGCAACTTCTGCGGCATGCTCGTCATGACCTTCATGAGCTGTAGCAAGGCCTATAAAAAGAGCTGAAAGCATTGTAAAAATAAATGCCTGCAGAAACGCCACAAAAAGTTCAAGCAAATAGATGAAAATCGAAAACGGAACGGAAACTGCTACCGCAACGATATAACTCTTGAGAATAAAGCTTATAAAAATAAGGCTGAGTATCACAATATGGCCAGCGGTCATATTGGCAAAAAGTCGTATGGCAAGAGCAAATGGCTTGGTGAAAAGACCAATAACCTCTATAGGAATCATGATAATCCACAACGACCAGTGAGTGCCTGCAGTCAAATGAACCAGAAAACCCTTGAGCCCATGAGCTTTCAACGCAGCAACCTGAGTAATAAAAAAAGTAAATATCGCCAAAGCAAGGGTAACATTAATGTTACCTGTTGCTGTTGCGCCATAAGGAACCAAACCAAGGAGATTACAAAGCAAGATAAAGAAGAATACCGTAAGCAGATAGGGGAGATGCGTTTCATAACCATGCCCAATGTTCGACTTTGCCACATCAAGCCTGATAAACTCGACCAGCGCTTCTACAGCATTCGTCAATCCTTTTGGTGCCTGGCGGTTGGTCATCTTTTTATACTTCCCACCAACGAAAGAAAAGACTACCAAAAGAATTGCTGACACAAGCCACATCATGACGACATGCTTGGTAATTGAAATATCAATACCCGCAACGGGCGCTATTTTGGGTAGTTCTATCTCTCCAAAAGGATGAAAGGCAAAAATATTACTGTCAAAAACATGATGCATGATTACATCGCCCGCCTTTTCCTCTCCATGAGCAGCAGGCGCGCCATGTTCAGATGCGGCGACCGTACCGGCGACCACCTCTGTAGGAGTTTCAGGCGACTGGGCAGCAGCCAAGCCAGAGAAACCGCCCGTGTTGGCAAGAAGAGCAACAAGGATCGCCATCACCTTGACAAGAGACTTAGGATGTAAGACGTTTAACCGTTTCATGCACTATTCTTTTTCTGTTTGTTTTTCTTTTGATAACCAAGAATTTCAACGATCACATAAATACAGTAAAAAGCAAAAAATGAAAAGACAAAATCATTAACAACTACAAGATTTCTGATAAGTACCAGGGCAATTAGCCCCATCATCAGCAGTAACCTTACGGTAAGACCGCCAAAAACAAACTTCGTAAAATCTGTAGAGCTTCTGTCAATTGCATACTCAAAGAGCAGATAACCAATCACTGTATTACAGACTACCATCACCCAGGCAAGAAAAACCGAATAATAATCTGTAGTTGCGGACTCAAACGAGAAATATACAGCCCCCCATAAAATGACGGATAAGATAAACAACTTAATAAAAAATTCAAACAATGGCTTCATAACAACCGCCTCTTTCTTGCTTAACAAGTGCAATGAACAATATAAATCACCCTCTTTTTGCGTTGGCTGTTCGAACAACCTTCATGAGCACAAGCGCCATTCCAACCATTCCTACCACAACTCCCGCCAAAAGCAGTAGTGGCGACGTACCAGCCTGCGTATCTAACCAATAGCCAACAAAAACAAAAAAAGCAAAGCTCGCCGCTATCTGTAAACCAATCCCCATATAGTCGGAAACCGCACGAACTGAACGGCCAAATTTATCCGGAAACCTCTCATCATCAAGCATTACGATCGTCAAGCTCCTTACGATTACATTCAAACAAGCACCGCGATCTTCAAGGAACAAATATATGCGGCAATGGCAACAACTCAATTTATCGGTAAAGATACGACTACTTCCTTAAATAAGGAATGCTTTACCGCTGATTCTCTCTCATATTTAAAAGAGATAGATAAAAATCATATTATTCACAGGAATGCGACCTTCAGAAATATCAAGTTTTGCACCTTAAGTGCCAAAATACGAAGCATTCCATAGTTATTGATTTTGTAATAAATAGCCAGGATACTCATGATTAACGCAAAGCTCAATGCTGAATTACTGAATGACTTTTTGCCAAACACTTCCGGAATGACCTCTGATATATCTGCCATGCAGGAGGCTTGCAACCCTGAACCCTCTGAGTATATCATCCCGGAGATCTTCAGAAACTACCCGGACCTTCTAACGCTGCAAAGCACCAGAACCGGTGGGGTGAGCGAAGGAATGTATGCATCATTGAACCTCGGAATCAATACTGGTGACAGGCCGGAGTGTGTGCGCGAAAACACTCGTCGCCTCTGTGCTGCGGCAGGCATTGAGCCTGAAAAAATAGTTCGTTCGGAGCAAGTTCATGGCACAGAGATACTTGTCGCTGACAAACCAGGAGCTTACCACGGCTATGACGCATTCATCACAAACAAAGAGAACCTCTTCCTCTCGGTCTTTACCGCCGACTGCTACCCCATACTTGTTTTTGACCCCCGGCACAACGCCTCAGGCGCAATTCATGCTGGCTGGAAAGGGGCCGCTGGTGAAATTGTGCTCAAAACCATTGATGCGATGCAGAAAAACTTTGGCTCTCTGCCGTCAGAATGTATTGCCTGGATAGGGACAGGGATTTCAGGTGATGCCTATGAAGTCAGTCGAGAGGTGGCAAAGGCATTTCGGACTGATGAAAGCAGGCCGTCACACTTCTCCGTGAATGAGGAAAAATACCTGCTTGATCTTGGGCAGGTAAACTTCCAGCAACTGCTTGATGCCGGAATAAGGATTGCCAATATTGAGCGCTCCTCCTTTTGCTCATATCGCGACAGCACGCTCTTCTTCTCGTACCGCCGCGATAAAGGAACAACAGGTCGTATGGTGAGCCTTATCGGTGTCGACTCCAAAACGACAGTTACATAAACCTCCTGCCATAAGAGCCATAGAGTTCATGGGCCTGACGAGATATCTCCTCCCTGAAATCGGGATGGGCTATACTGGCAAGCGCTTCAGCCCTTTGACGGAGATTTTTGCCATGGAGATTGACAATACCGTACTCGGTGACAACATACTGCACATGTGCCCTTGTGGTAACCACTCCTGCCCCTGGTTTGAGCATTGGAACAATTCTGGAGAGTCCGCGTGTTGTTGTGGATGGCAAAGCAATAATCGGCTTGCCTCCCTTTGAGAGGGCGGCACCGCGAATAAAGTCCATCTGGCCACCAACACCGGAAAAGTATTTCTGCCCGATTGAATCGGCACATACCTGGCCTGACATATCAATTTCAAGAGCGCTGTTAATTGCCGTTACCCGAGGATTGCGTCTTATCTCCCGCGTGTCATTGACAAAATCGGAGGGAAGCATCTCAACCAGTGGATTATCGTCAACAAAATCGTAGAGTCGCCGCGTGCCAACAAGAAAACTGGCAACAATAATCTCACGATAACTCCGCTTCTTGCTCCCATTGATCACCCCTTTTTCAACCAGATCAATCACGCCATCCGAAAACATTTCAGAATGAATACCCAAATCCTTGTGGCCGAAAAGCGCTGCAAGGGTTGCGTCAGGAATGGCGCCGATACCCATCTGTAACGTTGCCCCATCCTCAACAATGGAGGCTATATGCTGGCCAATACGCATTTCAACATCACCAGGAAGAGGGCGAGATGTCTCAGGCAGAGGATCATCTACCTCTACCATTGCATGAATTTTACTCGCATGAAGCAAGCCTTCGCCATGCGTTCGAGGCATATTCTGATTCACCTGTGCAATAACAAGCTTTGCAGACTGCACTGCAGCCAGAGTGGCATCAACCGAAACTCCAAGAGAACAGTAACCATGCCGATCGGGGGGAGAGACATGAACCAGGGCGACATCGAGCGGAAGAATTCTATCGTAGAAAAGGGAAGGTACATCACTCAAAAAAACCGGAATGGAATCGCCATCCCCTTGTTGAACAGATTGTCTCACATTTTTTCCCACAAACAGTGCGTTGAGCCTGAAGCTTTCCCGATATTCGGGTCTGGCATAAGCCGCCTCACCTTCGGTGTGGAGACTGACAATTTCAACATCTCTTAATTCACCGGCCCGCTGAACCATCGCGTCAATCAACCGTTGTGGAGTGGCTGCGGCAGTATGTAAAAACACTCTGTCGCCTGACTTGATTTTTGCCACCGCATCTGCTGCGGAAAGCGTATAATAGTGCATCAATTCTTTTTAATTTCCATTGTTTTTCCGGCGAAGATATGCCGGGGTGTCTGACAATCCTTTCTGAATAATATTCCCTTGCTCGCCTCCATTCGGCAGATTGTGATCAACCTCATGGCCTGCGTTGCTTCTTACACCCACGTCATGTGGGTCATGAATCGACAACTGCCTGCGGATATAGGCCGGAATCCGCAAATCCTCCTCTTGCCTTTCAGGGTAGTGAGAAACCGGCTTTCGTCCGGTGGCAGGAATCTGTCCCGTCCTCATTCCAGGCACTGCGGCAACGGGGCGTCGTGCGGCCAGACTCTTTCCTTCATCCTGATCTTTTCGCCTGAAACCGGTAACAATAACTGTCACCCTGATCTCACCCGACACTTGTGGCTCATCCACATAACCGTTAATAATTTTTGCTTCGCTGCCAACCTGCTCTTCAATATAGTTCATGGCATCCGACATGTCACGCATGGTGACCTGGCCAGTAATGTTGACCAAAACCCCTTTTGCCCCTTTTATCGACACCCCTTCAAGAAGAGGGCTGTTGATCGCATCGGACGATGCCTTCAGCGCACGGCGTTCACCTGCCGCTGCGGCTGAACCCATAACCGCATCGCCTGCGCCCGACATGATGCTGCGAACATCAGCAAAATCAACATTGACATGCCCGTGACGGGTAATGATATCGGCAATACCTTTTGCCGCCCTGTACAGGACATCATTAGCCATATTGAATGCTTCGGTGGCGCTCACTCCCTCTTCGGCAATACTGAGAATCTTCTCATTCTCGACAAGAATCAGCGTGTCGATATATTTGCGCAGTTCGGCGATTCCTCCATCGGCAATTTTCGACTTGACCTGTCCCTCAAAGTTAAACGGTCGGGTAACAACACCAATGGTAAGTATCCCCATATTTCTTGCAATAGAGGCAATAACCGGGGCAGCGCCAGTACCCGTGCCCTTGCCCATACCGGCGGCAATAAAGACAAGATCGGCACCGCGAAGCTGAGCCGCAATAATCTCACGATCATCTTCAGCCGCCTGTCGACCTTTGGCTGGATCGGCTCCCGCCCCAAGGCCACTTGTCGCCTTCTTCCCAATCTGCACCCTGAGAGGAGCTTTGGAATTCAGAAGAGCCTGACGGTCGGTATTAAAGACTATATATTCAACACCACTTATTTTCCGGTCGATCATATTGTTGACGGCATTACCGCCACAGCCGCCAACTCCAACAATTCTTATCGTCACCCCCTTGCCCTGGTCATTGTCAAACAGGCCAGGATCGAGCTCAAATGCCATCGTTCATCTCCCCGTTAAAACACGCTTGTTCCCTCTCGTTCATCAAAGATTATCCCAAAATTTCTTCATGCGATCCACCATTTTTTTACCCGCGGGAGCCTGTTCCGGTGCATCTGACTGCTCCAGTGACCCCGGGAGCGCTTCACTTGGAAGAACCTCTGCTGTTGCAGCAAAACTCTGATTCACCGCAAGGTTATTCTGAAATGCGTGGGCAACAAGCCCCATAACCGTTGCATACATAGGGTTATTCACGGATCCCTTGATCCCGCCGGAAACTCCTTCGGGATAACCGATGCGAACATCAAGCCCGAGAATGTCATGAGTAAGCTCTTCTGTGCCTGGCAGAAGGGAACCGCCTCCGGTTATAATCGCTCCAGCGTTAAGATACTCATAATAACCCGAACGTTTGATTGAGTCACGCACCAGTTCAAGAATCTCCATCATCCGGGCTTCAATGATCATCGTCAATGAGCTCTTTGGCACAGATTTCTGTGGCCGCCCTTCAATGCCCTCAATAAGAAGCTCCTCATCCTCCCCGCTCAGCTTGCCGTACGCACAACCATGTTTGAGCTTGAGATCTTCGGCAACCTCGTAGAGCGCTCTGACACCATGGGCAATATCATGAGTAATATCGTTTGCCGCCACCTTGATCACCTCTGAATAGCGAATGGCACCATCAATATAGATCGCCACTTCAGTTGTGCCACCACCAATATCAATAACAACCACACCACTTTTCTTCTCACGCTCTTTCATCACCGCCATACCCGAAGCAACAGGCTCAAAGGTAATGGCGCTGATCTCCAGACCTGCCTTTTCGACACACTGCCTGATATTGCGAATCTTCGTTCTCAAGCCAACAACAATATAAGCGCTGCCTCTCATGGTCGACCCTGCCATTCCTATCGGATCAAGAAGCCCATCCTGATCGTCAACAATGAACTCTTGCGGAATGACATGGATAATTTCATGATCAATATCCAGATAGCGAATATTGGTCTTCGCCTTCTCCAAAAACCGCTTCACATCCGACTCATTGACAATCCCTGTCTGATTGACGCTGATTTCCGAGTTGCTGTGAATGCAATGAACATGCGCTCCGGAAATCCCAACATCAACACCATGAATACGAATGGAGGACTCTCGTTCAGCATCAGCAACTGCCGCTCTGATAGCCGCCACCGTCTTGTTGATATTGACCACCGTAGCCCGCTGGAGACCATCTGAATTGGAACGTCCTTTGCCAAGAACATTAAGCTTGCCGATCTCATCTTTTTCGGCCACCACAACGCACACCTTCGTCGTTCCTATATCAAGACCTACCGCAATATTGCTTTTCAGCATTGTTTTACTCTTCCCTGATTATCACCGGGTTAGACCCGGCTTGAGCCTCTGGAGGAGAAGACTGCGTTGTGAATATCCTCTCTTTGAACCGCAGATCAACCGTGTCATAAAAGCCAAACCCTTTTTTTGAAACAACCTTTTGCCAGAATATCTCAAATTTTTTCAACTTTTCCTTAAAGTTGCCATCATTACCAATAATAAAACGGGTGGGTGCCTGAACAGCAATACACCAACTCAAATTGTTTGCTGCCAGATGAAATTCCTTGACAAGCAGCCTGGCATAATCACTCTTTGACAGGGCATCAAGAAACTGGAGGATCAAGGCAACATCCCTTCTGTCAAGTTGCTGAAGACCATTATCGGCAATGGTCAAACGACTTACCCGAGCAATTGAAAACAGGTCCGGGAAGTGGATGGCAACCTCTTTTCTCCAGGGAAGTAGAAAGCCTTCACGATCGAGAACCATGGTACTACGACCAATAATGGCAAACGCTACAGGCTCCCGTTCAACAACCTTGACCCGAACAATGCCATTCAACTCCTTGCTGATCACCGCATCCCTGAGATAGGGAAGCGTCTTAATCCGCCGTTTCAGCTCATCTGCGTCAAGCTCCTGAAGATTTGCCCCTTTATAATCTGCCATGCGTGACAGCAGCTCACGTTCAGGAATAATCGATACACCGTCAACAACAAAATCACGAACAAGCACCTCTTTTTTCCACCTTGACGCTGAAGATGCAAGGGCTCCAAGGCCAAATAGCAAGGCTATGATAAAAACCAACAACACAAGCCTGCGGCCAGGAGGGGCTGGATCAGCACTGAGAGGTGATTCCTGGAGCGCGGGCTCAGTTAAATAATCGGAATAACCTCCGGGTTCGGAATCAGGCATACTACACTCTTTTTTCTTTTATGACACAACTCGCTCGACCTGCTCCACCCCTCAACGTGACCTGCAGGATTCAGCGACTTTTGAAGCGAGATGGGTAATATCTCCAGCTCCCATAAAAAGAAGCATATTCCCGTTGACGGCCTGCTCCATAATTGCAGCAAACAGGGAGTCACGATCCGCAAGATACTCTACATACTTGCCACCTGCCTTCCGAACAGCCGAGGCAACAAGCTCACCCCCAACACCGGGATAATCAACCGACTTCTCACGAGAGGGATAAATGTCTGCAACATAGACCATATCTGCCCTTGAAAGCGCCCAGCCATATTCATCGGCAAACTCCATGGTACGGGAAAACAGGTGTGGCTGAAAAATAGCGACCACTCTGGAGTCAACCCATCCACTTTTTGCCGCCCTGACAGTCGCCTTGACCTCTGACGGGTGATGGGCATAATCGTCCACCACCATCAGCCCAAATCCATTGTCATATTTTACCTGGAACCTTCGCCTCATGCCGGTGTAACGACCTAACCCGGCAATAAGTTTTTCAGGCATAATTCCAAGCTCCAGTCCTGCGGAAAAGGCTGCCAGGGCATTCAGCACGTTATGTCGCCCCGGAACATTGATATAGACATCGCGATACTCATGACCATAAGCCTTTACCGTGAAGATGGCACGCCCTTTTTCCAAAACCAGATCAGATGCCATAACATCCGCAGGCTCATCAATACCGAACGTGGTGTAGAGACGATTCATCAGGGGAATAATCTTTCTGATCTCCGGCCAGTCAACACAACAGATAACCCGCCCGTAAAAAGGCACTTTATTGGCGAAGGTAATAAAGGCCTGTTTCAGCTCATCCAGCGTTCCATAGGTATCAAGATGCTCTGATTCAAGGCTGTTGACAATGGCAATGGTCGGGGTCAGCCTCAGAAAAGCGCGATCATACTCATCAGCCTCAATAACCATGAATTTCCCGTCACCAACAACCGTACTCCCTTTCAGATAGTCCGATATCCCTCCAATCATAACCGTCGGCAACTCACCCGACTCGATAAGCATCGTGGCAATCATGGCTGTCGTGGTGGTCTTGCCGTGCGTGCCGGAGATACATATTCCATACTTATAGCGCATAAGCTCGCCAAGCATCTCGTCACGCTTGATCACCGGAATACCGGCTTTTCGGGCAGCAATGATCTCTATGTTCTCCTCCGGTCGGATCGCGGAGGAGTAGACAACCACATCGCAGGAGGTGACCTGCTCCGCCCGGTGACCCCGATAAATTTTTGCGCCATGTTCAACAAGCTTGTCGGTCACCTCTCCTGTCGAGAGGTCAGAACCAGTGACACCGAAACCTGACTTGAGGAGCAACTCTGCAATTGCGCTCATGCCAGCCCCGCCTATGCCTACAATATGTACACTTTTTGTTCTTCCAAGTTCCATGAATCCAACTCCTTAAGGTTTTTGAGCAAGCGCAATTATACGCAGGGCAAGCTGATGGGCCGCATCGGGATAGGCCAATTGCAGGGCCGCATCACCCATGTTCCGCAATTTCGCGGGATTATTCAATAATTCAAGAATTTTTTTTATCGAACCATCCTCGCCAAGAGCTTCATCCTCAACCACAAGAGCAGCGCCCCCCTTCAACAGCGCTCTGGCATTATGACGCTGATGGTCACCAGTTGCATAGGGATAGGGAATCAGAACCGATGGTTTGCCAAGATTGGTCAATTCCGCAAGAGATGATGCCCCTGCACGGCAAAGCACAAGATCCGCAGCGCTGAACGCCGCACCCATATCTTCAATATAGGGGGCAATCCAGAGATGAGGGGAAGGAGGCACCTGCGCGTTGATACGCTCATAATCAAGGGCTCCGGTCTGCCAGAGAAGGTTTGCTGAAGCGGTAATCCGGGTAAGATGCTGAAGCACCGCATTGTTGATTGCGCGCGCACCCCTGCTCCCTCCAAACACCAGCAGGGTCGGGCGCTCTTTGCGCATGCCAAAACGAGCACGCGCCTGAGCGGCATCTTCTCCCTCAAACAATCTCGCAGGATTACCGGATACAAAAACTCGACCGGTTTTTGGAAGAAATCGTCGAGCCTCCTCAAAAGAGAGATGCACCTCACTGGCAAGCAGCGCCAGCAGTTTTGTCGTCACACCGGGGAAGGCATTCTGCTCCTGAACCAGTGTTTTTTTTCGCATAAGCTGTGCCGCCAGAAGCAGTGGTGCACTCACAAATCCGCCAGTACCAACAACAACATCGGGAGCTTCGCGATGAACCAGAGCAATGGATCGACCCAGAGCTGCCACAAAATCAGCGAGCACGCCTATATTGGCACTTATATTGGCAAGCAATCTCCCCCGCTTCAACCCTCTGACTGGAATAAGGTGAAGCTTATAACCAAGCCGGGGTACCTCTGTTGCCTCAATGCCGCTGGTTGTACCGGCAAACGAGCTCTCCACGTCCGGCACCATCTTCCTGAGCTCTCCAGCCATGGCAATACCAGGGTATAAATGGCCTCCGGTGCCTCCACCTGCAAAAAGTACCCTCACACGCTCCTCCTCTCAGCAACATCAGATTTCACTTTTTTCTGAAGTTCCCGTTTTTTATAGCGTGATATGCTCATCAGAATTCCGACACCAAGTGAGTTGAAAAGAAGTGCCGTACCCCCATAGCTGATAAAGGGGAGAGCAACACCGGTTGTCGGCAGCAAATGGCATGCTACCGCAATATTAATGAATGCAAAAAGAGAGATTGCTGTCGTGATGCCGCTAGCCACATATTTGCCAAAATTATCAGGAGCATGCTTGGCTATGATAATTCCGCAGACAAAAAATCCGGCAAACAACGCAACCACCACAAGAGCCCCCAAAAACCCGTACTCCTCTCCGATAACAACAAAAACAAAGTCATTATAGGAGAGCGGAAGATAGAGATCCCTCTGCTTGCTTGCCCCGATACCGAGACCAAAAAGCCCGCCATTTCCCAAACCAATCAAGGCCTGCGCCACCTGGTAGCTCAACCCTTTTTCGTCTCCGCTGAAAAATGAGAGCAAGCGGGCAACCCGATAGGGAGCCGCAATGGCAAAAACACCAGCAATGGGTATCAGCAGTGAAAAGGTGGTCAGCAGATAACGGATATTGACCCCGCCGATAAACATGAGCATAAAGCCAATAATGGCAATAAGTGATGCTGTGCTGAAATTTGGTTCAAGGGCGACAAGGGCAACCACCGTCATCAGAAGCGTCAGCAGCGGATAATAGGAGTTATTCAAATCCCTGATGTAGGGCTGTTTTTCGGTAATAAGCCGCGAGAAATGGAAGATAATGGCATACTTTGCAAAGTCCGATACCTGGAATTTAATCGGACCGAACCCTATCCATCTCGCCGCACCGGAGATGAGACCAACAACCTTCATCAACAGAAGCAGCGTCAACAGAACAATACTGGCAAAAAGAATAATCTTGCTCGTCTTCCAGAACACATGGTAATCCATCTGTGCAACAAGCAGAACAGTGAAACTCCCCAGCACCGCAAAGGTGAGCTGGCGCCAGAGAAAATACTCCGAACTGGAGTACTTTGTCACCGCCCATCCTGCTCCACTGCTATAGACGATGACAATGCCTATACACATCAGAAGAAAAACAATGAGTATCAACAGTTTTCCGGCAATCACCTCACCAATTGAGGGCGATACAAGCGCCTCGGTGGCCGGGGAGGCTGATGAGCTGTGCATGGAGTCAGAAGTCAGCATAACGGTAACCGATGAACACCTTGTTTAAACTGCCGTCCACGCTCCTCAAAATTGTCGAACATGTCAAAACTTGCACATCCGGGCGAAAATAGCACACTCTGCCCAGGCAAAGCAGCCTCACTGGCCATAAGGATCGCCTCTTCGAGTGAACGAGCTGCCTTCAGGGGAACAATGCCATCAAAAGCACCGACTATCTTTCCCCGAGACTCTCCAATCGCAATCAGCAGGGTGATTTTCTCTTTGACCAGTTCCGCAATGGTCGCATAATCGTTGCCTTTATCCCGACCTCCAGCAATAAGAACTGCTGTGGCGGGAAGCGACTCAAGCGCCTGACGCATAGCGTTGAGGTTTGTCGCTTTTGAATCGTTAACCCAGTCAACCCCATTGATGCTCAGAACAAACTCCTGGCGATGCTCAACCCCCTGAAACGACATGAGCGCGGAGAGAAGTGGCTCATCTCCGATACCCAGCGCCCTGGCAACTCCAACTGCAGCCAGCACATTGGAGATATTATGCCGACCACGAAAACTTTTTTTGAGAAACTCAGAAGTCTCCATAATCCGCTCCACACCATGGGAGGTGCGCACAATAATCCACTCTCCATCAAGCAAAACAGTACGGCGATCACTCTCTCCCTTGCCAATCGGCTCCATGCCGAAAGAAGAGATCCTGAAAGGGAATTGAACATTATTGGCAGTAAAATGAGCATGCAAAAGCGGATCATCCGCATTGTAAACGAGCGTATCCTCTGGCCGTTGATTGGCGTAAATCCTGAACTTTGCCGCCGCATAACCCTGAATATCACCACTATAGCGGTCGAGATGATCTGGCGTAATATTGGTAATAAGCGAAACATCAGGCCGAAAGGCAGGGGAGCGCTCAAGCTGGTAACTGCTCAACTCCACGACGGCGACATCATCGGGACGCATCTCCATAACCATCGAGGAGAAGGGCACCCCTATGTTGCCCACGCTAAAGGAGCGATAGCCGCGTCGGAGCCCATCCTCTTCGCAGATGCGATGAACGATTGTGGATGTGGTGGTCTTTCCATCCGTACCGGTAATACCAACAATCCGCGACTGGCAAAACAGGCTCGCTATCTCTATTTCACTGTAAAGAGGAGTGGCTCGTGCCTGCACCCCATGTACAATTGGAGCGGAAGGGGAAATACCAGGACTGATGACACAAAAATCGGCATCATACACCCTCTCTGAGTGCCCCTCCTCTTCATAGGGAATCTGCATCTCCTGCAGCAGCAACACCCCCTTCTCACCAATACGGCCCAACTCGCTGACAAATGCCTCTGCGCCCTGGCGAACAAGCAACTCCGCAGCAGCAAGTCCACTCTTTCCCGCGCCAATGACCGATACCTTTTTTCCCTTTATATCCATAATCGTTATCTAAGTTTCAGGGTCATGAGACTTGCGAGAAAAAAGAGAATGGTCAAAATCCAGAACCTGATCACGATCTTCTGTTCAGCCCACCCTTTCAACTGAAAATGGTGATGAAGGGGTGCCATCAAAAAAATGCGCTTGCCCTGCCCTGTCACCATTCTTGTGTATTTGAAGTAGAGTACCTGCAATGAGACCGAGAGTGTTTCGATAAAAAATATCCCGGCCATCAACGGCAGCAGCAACTCCTGCTTGATAAGTAGAGCAATAACTCCAATAGCGCTGCCAAGAGCCAGTGAACCGGTATCGCCCATAATTATCTCGGCGGGATTGGTATTGAACCACAAAAATCCAACACAGGACATAACAATTGCCATACTGACCACCGCCACCTCACCACCTCCAGGAATAAAGGGAATATTGAGGTAAACCGCATAGACCGCATTTCCGGCAAGGTAGGAAAAACCGGCCAGACCTATGAACACAATAGCCGAACTGCCTGCAGCGAGTCCATCCAGACCATCGGTCAGATTGACCGCATTCGATACCGCAGTAATAATAAAAATGACAATCGGAATGTAAAAGATGCCGTAATCAATGGTCAGGTGCTTGAAAAAAGGGACCGTTGTTGTAGAAAGCAACACCGAAAAAGCGGGATCAAACCACGTATAGAGGCCTATCACCAGACCAAGTGAGACCTGCCCGATAAGCTTGTAACGAGCAGACAAGCCACCCTTGATCTTCAGCACCACCTTCCGATAGTCATCAATAAAGCCAATAACCCCCATCCAGAGAACGGCCAACATGATAAGCCAGACATGAGGATCCGTAAATTTTGACCAGAGCAGCACAGAGGTCTCGATGGAAAAGATAATAAGCACACCGCCCATGGTAGGCAACTGCTTTTTCTTTTTATGCTCCGGGGGTGCCTCTTCCTTGATTGGCTCAATAAAGCGGGATTTCAGAAATCTGATAAAGGTGGGGCCTGCAATGACCGTAATCAGCAGCGCAGTTATTGCCGCAGCACTTGCCCTGAAGGTAAGATATTCGATAACATGAAGAGCCGGAGGATCGAACGTGTCATTTATGTATTTTAACAGGTAGTAGAGCATATTTTATTTTTGCCTGGTTATGATTCTTTCTTTGACCAGCGCGTCAACAACACGCTCCAGTTTCATTCCTCTTGATCCCTTGAACAGCACAGTGTCACCATCACGCAACTCGCCCAGCAGAGCATTGAGAAGTGTTGCATGGCTCCCGAAATGGCCTCGACAAGAGTCCGGGTTCTCCCGGCAAATCAGCTGGGCCTTCTCTCCGAGGGTAAAAAGTTTATCAACTGTCTGCTTGTGAAGATAACGACCAATGAGCTCATGTTCAACATCTCCTGCCGCTCCAAGCTCAAGCATATCTCCCAGCACAGCAACTCTGCGGCCTGCGCAGGGAATATCACACAGCGCATCAATTGCCAGACGCATCGAATCTGAATTGGCGTTATAGGTGTCATTGAGAACCCTCAGACCAGCCACATCCATCACCTCAAGCCGCTTCCAGCCAGGAGCAGGGGCAAGGGCTTCAAGCCCCTCACGAATCCGAACCAGGGGAAGACCAAAATGGAGCCCGATAGAGGCGGCAGCAACCGCATTGATGACATTATGCTTCCCGGTAAAGTTCAAGGTAACCTGTTCAACTCCGGTTGATGAGGTTACAAGAAAAGAGAGGCGACCATCCTGCTCAACCGAAATCCTGCTGGCCCGACAGTGCTGGCCAGGACGATCCGATGTTCCGTAAAAGAGAGCTTCTGCAAGAGCGGTGCCTGAAGCCTGAAGACGAGGATCATCAGCGTTGACAAAAGCAGTGCCGCCATGATCGCCTATATAGTCGAACAACTCTTTTTCTGCCGAAGCAACACCCTCGATATCAAGAAGAAACTCAAGATGCTCATGACCGATATTTGTCAAGAGAGCATGGGTCGGGCGGACAATGGCAGCCAGCACACCCATCTCGCCCGGATGATTGATGCCCAGCTCAACCACGGCAACATCGGTATCGCTCCTGATCTGCAACAGAGTCAGAGGCACGCCGATATGGTTGTTGCGATTTCCCTGGCTCATCGTCACCTTGAAACCGGTAGCAAGAACCGAGGAGACCATCTCTTTGGTGGTCGTCTTTCCATTACTTCCACCAATAGCTATGACAGGAATAGCAAAGGTGTTCCGATAGAGTATTGAAAGCTGCTGCAGCCCCGCGACAGGATCTGCGACCACAATAAACCCTTTACCAGCAGGCGGTTCCGGTGATGCCTCTGCCTCATACCATGCACGGCTGACCATTGCCCAACTCCCGCCCATCTCAAAGACAGTGCCAATATAGCTGTGCCCATCTGTCCGCTCTCCCTGCAAGGCTATAAATATATCTCCACCGGCGATCTCCCTTGAGTCAATAACCACCTTCGGCCCAACCATCTCAAAAGGAGGAGCGACACTTCTGGAGAGAACAACCTCTCCGACCTGACGAAAATCGTTGATCGTCAATACTCCTGTTACCGACACTCGCTCTCCTTCGCCGGATCACCGGCACCGTTTTTTCGCATATTTCTTATGAGATGCTCCTGATCCGAAAATGGGTATTTCACGCCGGCAATCTCCTGAAACCGTTCGTGCCCTTTGCCCGCTACGAGAAGCACATCGCCCGCCCGGAGCATGGCGACCGCCCAGGTTATGGCTTCAGCACGATCACTTATCCGCATATAATGGGCTCCTGTCATCCCTCGTTCAATTTCATCAAGAATCCTCTCCGGCTCCTCATCCCGAGGATTGTCGGAGGTGAGAATAACCACATCGGCGGCCTCTGAAGCGATATGCCCCATTGCAGGACGCTTCGAGCGATCTCTGTTGCCACCACAACCGAACACCACAACCAGACGTGAAACCGCCGGTTTAAGATGGCGAAGGGTTTCAAGCACCTTGAAGAGAGCGTCAGGCGTATGAGCATAATCAACAAACACCGAGTAGCCCTGGCTACCATCACTCACTCTCTCCATACGCCCGTCAACAGCAGTGATTGCCGAAAGAGAGTGGCAGATCTCTTCAGGGGAGAGCGCCATACCAACGCCAATGGCAGCAGCCTCAAGCACATTCATAACGTTGAAAGAGCCAGGCAGCCCTACCTGCATAGTAATAACCCTCTCCGGAAAATGGAGGGCCACCCTGCTTGATGCAAGCGTACTTTCAAGAATATCAGCTTCAAAATGGTGGCGACAGTGAGTCAGGGGAATAGCCCCGCCCTGCAACGTACAACAGTATATTTTTTCAGGTGCCACCCGTGATGCCATTTGCACGGTAAATGGGTCATCACTATTGAAAACTGCAAACCCTTCCGGCGCAAGCTGTTCAAACAACTGCTGTTTAGCCGAAGCGTACTCGTCCATGGTTGTATGAAAATCAAGATGCTCCCTGCTCAGATTGGTAAAGAGGGCCGCATGAAACCGAATCCCATACACTCTCTGCAAGACAAGCGCATGGGATGAAACCTCCATCACAGCAGCACTGCACCCGGCCTCCACCATCAGATTGAAGAGAGCGTGCAGTTCATGAGCTTCGGGAGTGGTACGATCAAGTGGGATATCACACCCCCCAATCTGGCAAAGATTGGTGCCAATGTAGCCAGCAGGAATACCGTTGGCGTTGAGCATTGCCGTAATCAACCTGGCTGTTGTTGTTTTCCCGTTAGTACCAGTCACTCCAATAATCTTCAATCGGTCAGCCGCATTTCCGTAAAAGAGCCGAGCCACCTCAGCAAGAGCCTTGCGCGCATCGGCAACTTGTATATAGAGGCAGGTTGGCACCATATAAGTCGGAAACTCCTCACAGATAACCACCGCAGCCCCGCGATCCACCGCACTGCTCATGAACCGATGACCATCAGTACAGTACCCTCGTACAGCAACAAAAAGAGAGCCAGGCTGCACCTCTCTTGAGTCAATGGTGACATGCCTTACAACAACAGCCAGCCCGGCCTCTCCGGCAAGAGCAAGAGAGGCGACAGCATCCAGCAGCATATCAAGGTGCAGCGCCTGCCGCCCGGCGCTCTTTATCGAAAGAGTCATGAGGAGCTTTTATTCACCTTTCCTGCAGCAAGCCGTACCTTGATTGTTCTCTCCTTTTGAACCATGCTTCCAGGAGTTACGTTCTGGCCAACAACAAATCCATCAAAATTACCCGAATAATCCATCTCCAGCTTAAGCCATTTCAGCAATCGCTGCGCATCACGCCCCGTGAGTCCTCTGAGTTCAGGAACCACGACCGTAGTAACAGCATCCAGAGTTGCCTGTTCCGGTGATGGAACGGCAAGATTTTTCTGCATCTCCTCCGAGCAGGCGATCATTCTGTTGGCAATACCTGCAAAAACCGGTACGGCAACCGCTGCCGCATAATAGGCAGTTCTTGGGCGCTCCACATTCACAATAATAGCATAACGTGGAGCTTCAACCGGAAAATAACCGACAAATGAGGAGACATAGACCCGATTGGCATAAGAGCCACCTGCCGCTCGTTGAGCCGTTCCCGTCTTTCCGGCTACACTGATACCTGGTAACGCAGCATTTTTCGCAGTGCCACTGTCAACGACAGCCTTGAAGTACTCTTTGCCAAGATATCGCGCTGTAGCCACGGATACCACTCGACGTATTTTCTCCGGGACATTCTCCTGGACAATCCGACCATCAGCCGCAATAATCTTTTTAATAATATAGGGACGCATCAACTCGCCATCATTGGCAATGGCCGCATAAGAGAGCAGTGTTTGAAGCGGAGTTACCATCACCTGATAGCCATAACCCATCCATGGAAGGGTGGTTTTGTCCCAATTCGCAAGAGAACGAACCCTGCCCGGAGATTCACCGATAAGCCCGACACCCGTTTTTTTCCCAAAGCCAAAATTTCTTGTATAGGCATTAAAATTGTCTCGCCCAACGGCCATAGCCGTCTTGGCAGCAACAATATTGCTGGAGTACATGAGAGCCTGGCGGAACGTTATGGTCCCATAAGGCTCATGATCCTTTATCTTCAGGTTATAGAGAGGCAAAACGCCATTATTGGCGAACACCATATCTTCAGCCCTCCTTTTGAGTATGTCTGTTGCTGCCGCCGCCATGATCAGCTTGAAGGTTGAGCCTGGTTCGTAACTATCTGTTACTGCCCGATTACGCGCCAGTTCGGGTTTCCACGTCTCCCTGCGATTAAGATCAAAGGATGGATTATTGGCCATGGCAAGAATCTCTCCGGTACGGACATCCATAACAATACTGGAGGCCGCTTCAGCCTGAAACTTCTGCACCGACAGCGAAAGCTCATCTTCCACAATACTTTGAATATCACTATCAATGGTCAATTGTACGGTATTGCCCTCTACAGCATCCTGCTGCTCGACATCAGGATCTGGATAGCGGACTCCTGTGGCATTTCTCTGAAAAACTCTTGTCCCGTCAACCCCTTTCAACTCTTTATTCAACTGAAGCTCCAACCCGCTGCTCCCCTCATTTTTGCTGTCGGTCGACCCGATCAACTGGGCAGCAACATTGAGATAATACCTCTGCTGCTCCTTGTCAAACCAGACACCATGCATCTTTTCCTGCATAAGGGGCAGCGCTTTTGCAACGGCAATCTTCCTTCCAAGCACGGCCATACCTTTGGGGCGACGCAACTCCTGGAGATACTCCAGCCGATTACCTCCCAACTGCTTGGCAAAAACAGAAGCAATCGCGGCAGTATTGTCAAAAGTTTTCTGTTTTTTCGTCACCTTGTCCATGACCGGCCTCTCTTTGTCATCAAACAACGGGGTATTCCTCACTTTGACAGGATCAGCATAAAATGAGATAGATTCAATACTCTCCGCCAGCATACGCGAATTGCGGTCAAGAATCACACCCCGCTGCGCAACCTCAGTGACAACCCTCTCATATTGCTTTACCGCTTTCTCCTTGTATTTTTTAACGTTAACCACCTGAATGTTCAGTAACATACCAATGATTGCAGCAATAAACATCGAAAACCCGAAAACAACAATACCGAGCCGCCGACCAAACTCTTTGTCATCCGGTTTCCTGATACCCTGTGGTTCATTCATAAGTTACCCTGTTCATCGTTTCATTGAGCAACACGTTCATTCAGGGGCGAAGTTCAACGGGCGGAATACCTGAAGGCTCAAGACCAATTATTAACGCATCTTGGGCAATATTATGGATACCATGCAATTCGTGCACTTTCAGCTCCTGCGAGGTAATCACACTGGTGGTCATAAGAATCTGTTCACGAAGTTTTTCACTCTGCCGGGCAAGATTGATAATCGCAAGGGTATTATAGGTTTGCAGCAGAAAAATAAGTGTGCCACCAAGCAGATACAGAAAAGTTTTGAGCTGCAACAAGGCTACAATATCAAATTTTACTGTGGAGATAACTGGCCCAGCCAACAAATTATCATCAACACCTCCAACGCCCTTAACTTCATCGAATCGTTGGGACACAGGAGCTCCCGCAGCCGCACCCCTCCCATTACTCTTGATGCTTTTCCGAAAACGCCCCAGAAAATCAATCACGTTGCTCTTGTTCACAAAAGCCTCCTCAGAGGAAGTTTTTCAACAACGCGCAACTTCGCACTTCTTGACCTCGAGTTCAACTCTATCTCCTCCGGTGTTGCACCCAGAGGTTTTCTCGTTATAAGAGTAATGTCGCCAGCGACCAAAGGCTCCCTCAAGCCGACCCCTTTGGGCCCCCAGTCACTTTTTGCTTTTTCAGCAAACGCTTTTTTGACAATCCTGTCCTCAAGGGAGTGATAACTGATAACAGCCATACGGCCATGTCCATCCAGGCAATTAATTCCGCCGTCAATCGCCCTGATGAGCACATCAAGCTCACCGTTCACCTCAATTCTCAGTGCCTGAAACACTCTTGAAAGGGTTTTGATCACCTTTTCCCCCCCATAGGCATTATCGCGAATGATTGCAGCAAGCTCGTGCGTCCCGTTGACTGAACCATAAGCCTGGCGGTGCGCAACAATAGCCCTGGCAATACTCCTGCTTCTTGGCTCTTCACCATATCGGTAAAAAAGCCTCGCCAGATCTCTCTCTTCCCAGGTGTTGACAATCTCGCCGGCCGTCAGAGATGCATCCCCATCCATCCTCATATCAAGTGCACCATCCCTGAGATAACTGAACCCCCGCTCTGCAGTATCAATCTGGAATGAGGAAACCCCGAGATCAAGCAGAATGCCAGCCACAAGCGGATCCACCCCTTTGTCGCGGCACACCCTGTTGATGATACCTTCAATATCCTGAAAATTCCCTTTGACCAGAACAGACCTGGTGGCAAAAGCAGCAAGCCTGCCTCCAGCCTGGCGCAATGCATCATCGTCCTGATCAATACCAATCAAAATCGATCGCTGCAGATAGCCGGCCTCACGAAGCGCATGCAGCAGGCCAAATGAGTGGCCTCCTCCCCCAAGAGTTCCATCAATATAAATCCCTGGCCTCCTAACCAGGAATGCAATAACTTCGGCAACAAGCACCGGATCATGAAATCTCTCCTGCCGCATAGCCGCTAAAAATACCTGCCAGCGAGCGATGCAAAGCGATCTGCACTCTCCCGCAAAAGAGCAGAGAGTCGTTCCGGCTCCCAAATAATCATCTTTGTATCAGCCCCAATAATCACAACATCCCTTGTAATACCTGCATGTTCCAGAAATTCCCTTGACAAAGCAATCCTCCCTTGACGATCAAGCTCAACGATTTCAAGGCTTTCATACATCAACGTCTTCAGCAGGCGCTCATCAGGGTTGAAATCAGAAAGAGCAGAGATACCACTCCTCATCCCGTTCCAGATAAATGGCTCATAAAGCTCAAGAGAACAATCCGGAGTCTTCATGATATAGAGAGCCTCTCTACTCTCAGCCTCAACCCCATCATCAGTAACTGAAGCCATCAGTCCAAACTTTCGCCGAAATTTTACAGGAATCATCAGCCGTCCCTTTTCGTCGATGGAATGCCGCTCTTTGCCTATAAAGCCAGCCATTACTGTGACCCCTCTCCTGCAATGTTATACAAATGTCGCCCCATTTTTACCCCGTTACCACCCCCAAGAGTGTCATAACAGAGGCGAATGAACTCTTTGTTCCACTTTTTACCATATTTTGCCACTCCAAAATGTATAAAAAAAGGAGGCACTAAAAAAATAGTTGTCAATTTTTAATAGTGCTGTGTGGTTCATATTTTACCCCTGTGAATCCTCATGGGCACGGGGCCATTCGGAAAAATTTCTCATCCACTTTTAACCGCTGTCATCATGATGTCTGACAATCACCTCAATAAAGCGGCACATTGGCAGGAACTTGACGAATGGAGAAAAAAAATCGACGCTCTTGATCAGCAACTCTCTTCTCTCCTTTGCAAGAGACTGGATTGCGCACAAAGCATAAGCGCTCTGAAATTGAGAATCGGTGAGGAGGTACTCCAGCCTGAGCGAGAAAAAGAGGTTCTTGATAATGTACTGAGCCATGCAGACTCACCTCTCAAGTCCAACGCACTGGAAAAAATCTATCGCTCCATCATTGAAGAGAGCCGCCTGTTTCAGTATGCGTGGAAAAACAACCAGCAGGACAAATAAGTTAACGGGATTGTCGCGCAATGGTATGTAAAAAAAGATTTTTGCCACTCCCGCTGCTGATTGGAGCCATAACGGTGCTGACCGTCGTGGCATCCTTTTTGTTCCTTCCGGGGCTCAACACCTCTTCCACCATAACTCGCCTCACGGTACACCGTGGTACGGGATTCAGAACTATTCTTGACGAGTTGCGCCATAATGGCACTATTGCAGAGACTTGGCCCCCGCTGCTGACCGCAAGTATTATCCCAAAACTTCGCAATATCAAGCCGGGCAGATATATCATACCTCCGGGCATGTCGAATTTTGGGCTCATGTACTACCTGCACAGCCGTCCGCAGGATGAGGTTCGTGTCACTCTCCCTGAGGGACTTGGTCTCAGCCATATTGCCAGAATACTCTCAACAAAACTTGATATGGATTCTACCGGATTCATGGCCGCAGCATCTGACCGGAAAATGCTTTTGAAGTACGGTATTACCGCAGGCAATGCCGAAGGGTATCTTTTCCCTGGAACTTACCATTTTGTCTGGGCAAGCACACCCCATGAAGCTGCAATATTTCTTATCGGCCGGTTCCACCACTTTTACACCGACAGCCTGAAAAATGTTGCTGCCAAAAGAGGGCTGACCACGGCCAGCTTGCTGACGCTTGCCTCTATTGTTGAGGCTGAAACCCCACTTGACCCCGAAAAGCCTGTTGTCGCCAGTGTCTATCTCAATCGGCTGAAAACAAGGATGCGTCTGCAGGCAGATCCGACCGTACAGTATGCGCTGGGTGGAACTGCCAGAAGACTTTACTACAAAGACCTTGGAGCAGACTCACCCTACAACACCTATCGTTATAACGGGCTGCCACCCGGGCCGATCTGCAACCCTGGCGCAGCATCAATTCTGGCTGTACTGAACCCGGCAGAGAGCCGATTTCTCTACTTTGTCGCGACCGGAAAAGGTGGACACTACTTTGCAGAATCAATGGCAGAACATGCGGCAAACATCAAAAAATACAGAAAAGAACGGCACAATACACTACCGGACAAGAAGTGAACAAGCAACAGTATTACAATATATAGTTTCAATTACATACATTGAGAGAATGTGGCATCTTATTAACTCATTTACAAAACAGAATGCAGAAGAAAAGCTTGTCTGACATAGCAACCCAGGGGAAACGGGTGCTCATGCGCGTTGATTTTAATGTTCCCCTTGACGAGAACAAACGAATTACCGACGACAAGAGGATCGTCGAGTCGCTACCATCCATCAAAAAAGTGCTTGACGATGGAGGACGCCTTATTCTCATGTCGCACCTTGGAAGACCGAAAGGCAAGGTCAATCCTGAATACTCGCTTGCTCCGGTGGCATCAAGGCTGGCCGAGTTGATCGACTGCCCGGTTACCATGGCGAAAGATTGTATCGGAATTGAGGTTATGCAACAGGTGCTTGCGATGCAGGATGGAGAGGTTCTCCTGCTTGAAAATCTGAGGTTTCACGCCGAGGAAGAGGCAAATGACCCTGACTTTTCAAGAGAGCTTGCTTCGCTTGGTGAAGTATATGTGAATGACGCTTTTGGAACAGCACACCGTGCTCATGCTTCAACGGAGGGAATTACCCATTTCGTCCAGACCGCCGTTGCCGGATTTCTTATTCAAAGAGAGCTGCTCTATCTGGGAAAAGCTCTGCAGGAACCCGAGCGGCCGTTTGTGGCGATTCTGGGTGGCTCAAAGATATCAGGAAAAATTGATGTGCTTGAAAACCTTTTCAAAAAAGTTGATACCGTCCTGATTGGCGGAGCCATGGTTTTCACCTTCTTCAAGGCACAAGGGTATCAGATCGGTAAATCTCTTGTAGAGGAGAGCAAGATAGAGCTTGCTCTTGCTATTCTTGAACAGGCAAAAAGCAAGGGTATAAAACTGCTCCTGCCAACAGATGTGATTCTTGCACCGGCAGTTTCGGGAGATGTTGATTTTTACACCGACAAGATATCAAACATCCCTGAAAATATGATTGGTGTTGATATTGGCCCGGAAACGGTGGCGATGTACCGCAAGGAGATCCTCTCTGCACGCACCGTGCTGTGGAATGGTCCGATGGGTGTCTTTGAAATCGATAATTTTGCCGCAGGCACGATGGCTGTGGCACAAGCTCTGGCAGAGGCAACCGAAAAAAGGGCTACAACCATTGTCGGTGGTGGTGATTCCGCTGCAGCGATAGCAAAAGCAGGACTGGCGAAAGCGATTACCCATATCTCCACAGGTGGAGGAGCAAGCCTTGAATTCCTCGAAGGCAAGGATCTGCCCGGCATCTCTGCACTGAACGATTAAAGAGCAACTATTACAGAGGCAATGAACTATTCCCAGCCATACAGCCCCGGGGGCTTTGAATTTATGCCCCCGGCCATCAAGACCATTATTCTTGTCAATGTGGCCGTTTTTCTGCTCCAGTTGACACCGTTTGGAGAGACAATTTCGGCACTCGGCTCCTTGTGGCCTGTGGGGTCCGGTAATTTCAGAATCTGGCAACCTGTGACGTATATGTTTCTTCACGGAGGCATGACACATCTCTTCTTCAATATGTTTGCACTCTGGATGTTTGGCGCAGAGATAGAGAATCACTGGGGCACCAGACAATTCAACATCTACTACTTTGTCTGCGGTATCGGTGCCGCAATCATCAACCTGGTGGCCACAATAAGCAGCCCTTATCCCACTGTTGGAGCCTCTGGTGCTATTTACGGTGTACTGCTTGCATTCGGCATGATGTTCCCCAACCGCTATATTTTTCTCTATTTTCTCTTTCCTGTCAAAGCAAAGTATTTCATTGCCGGTTACGCACTCATTGAGTTTATCTCCGGTTTCGGCAGTCGAACCATGGGAAGCGGCAGCAACATTGCCCACTTTGCGCACCTCGGTGGAATGCTGATCGGCTTTATCTTCATCAGCATCAAACGAGCAGAGTTATCACTCCCCGAATTACTCCGGAAGGGACTTTCCGCAGTACGTTCTGCAACAAAAAAAAGAGGTGGGCCGCGTCTGCATACACAAAACCAAGTGGGGCAACCGGTTTCAGAAGACGAGATTAACGCAATACTCGACAAGATTTCAGCGAATGGTTACGCATCATTAAGCCCGGAGGAGCGTCGCAAACTGCTGAAGGCAAGCGGCAAAACCTAAGCACACTTCAGCGGTAGGTGATCAGCTCAAAACAGGCAACGCTCTCAATATGGCTGGTATGCGGAAACATATCAACTGGCTGCACTGAGACAAGGGTGTAGCCATGAAGGGCAATCTCTTTGCCATCACGGGCGAGACTGGCAGGATTACAACTGACATAGACAATGCTCTTCGGCCTGAGCCTCAACATCGTACTGAGCGCCTTTGGGTGCATACCCGCTCTCGGGGGATCGGTGATAATTACCCGGGGAGCATCATAAGCCTCAAGCGCCTCAAGAATAGCATGAAAATCCTTGAGATCGACCCGAAAAAATGCTGCATTGGCGATACCGTTCAATGTTGCGTTGCTCCGGGCATCATTGATCGAACTTTCAACCAACTCCAGACCTATTACCTGACGGCAGTGCTGAGCCAGATAGAGTGTGATGGTTCCCGTCCCGCAATAGAGGTCATACACTGTGTCATCAGGCTGCAGGCCGGCAACCTCAAGAATACTGCTGTAGAGTACCTCTGCCTGCGATGAGTTGGTCTGAAAAAATGAGTTGGCTGATATTCTGAAATCAAGTCCTCCAAGACGCTCGGTAATGTAGCCGGTGCCACTGAGCGTATACTCTGCGTCACCTGTTGCAACACTATTGTGCCGCTCCGTCACATTATTCACCACCGTGAGCTTCTCTGCATCCAGACCAGCCTCGAGGTGCGCCTTGTAGCGCTGCATCAACTCCTCATCATGCCATGATGTCACAAGATTAACCATCACCTCCTCCCTGTTTTCGCTGAAACGGACAACCAGATTTCTCAAAAACCCGGTATGAGCCTTTGCTGCATAAGGGGCAAGAACATTGGCAATGGCAAACGAACGGGTCAACGCAAGCACCTGGTTCATCACCTCCTTGGCAAGGTAGCAATAGTCTATATCGATCACCTTCTCAAAATTGCCGGGAGTATGAAACCCAAGCGCAAACTCTTTCGGGCGTAAAAGCTCGGCAAGCGAAAGCTCTTCAGGCAAAAGATAGCGCATATTCGAAAAAGAGAATTCTATTTTGTTCCGATAGTGAAATGGTGTTGAAGCTGCATGAACCTTGTGGAGCGGTGGATCCGAAAAGTCACCAATATGCTCAAGCGCATCATGCACCTTTTTCTGCTTGTAAAGGAGCTGTGCCTCATAGCGAATATGCATCAGCTTGCACCCTCCACAAACACCAAAATATGCACACAACGGGGTTGTTCTGTCTGATGATGGCTCAAGAAGCTCAACCAAAATCGCCTCAAGGTATCGCTGGCGCACTTTTTTAATCTTTGCAGAGACACGGTCGCCAACAGCAAGCATGCCACTGACCATCACGGCCATACCATTATCCAGCCGGCCGAAGCACTGATCTTTTTCGGCAATATCCGTTACGATCAACGTGATGACATCACCTTTCATAAAACGCTCTTCAGCCATAAACAACAGGATTAAAAGATATTGATGAATAAAGTATTTCTCCGCACCCGCTACGCCCGGTTACTCTTGAGCTGCATGACGAATGAGACGAGGTTGAAAAACATTCTTCAAAATCCAGGAATATATCAAATAGACCAGAGAGGCTGCCCAAACTCCAATCACCATACCAGCAAGTATGTCGCCCGGGTAGTGAACACCAACATAAACACGAGAGAGAGAGAGCAGCAGAGCATACAGAATCATGATGCCCGTAAAGAGTTTTTCCACCATTACCCCGCGATGAAAAAAAATCCAGATAATTGAGGCAACTGCGGCAGTATTGGCTGCATGGGATGAGGCAAACGAATAACTCCTCGGCTGAGAGACAAGCAGACGAACATGCTCGAGAGCAAAGCAGGGGCGGAGACGCTGCACCAGAGGTTTCAGCACACCTGATGCAACAAAATCTGAGAGGCCCAGCGAAAGAAGTGCAAGAAGAATGATCAAAATTGCTGACTTTCCACCCCTGATAACTACAAAAAGAGCCACAAGCAACAGAAGATGAGCGGAGAGACTGCTTTGGGTCACAAAGACCATAAGATCATCGGCCGCAGGGTGAACCAGGCGAAGGTTCAGCAACCGGAACAGCCACACATCAGTCTGCTCAATCAGCTCCATACTATTGCCTACCTTTTAGCTCCCCCTTTTTTCTGTTTCCTGGCAGAAGATGGGACGCTCGTCAAGCTTACGCTAGGCATATCGGCTGCAGTAGTTGTTTTATTGATGTAAAATTGCTGAGCCACACTGAAGATATTGAACATGAGATAGTAGAGACCAAGACCCGCAGGCATATTGTTAAAAAAGAGAAGCATCATGGCGGGGAACATATACATCATCACCTTCATCTGCTCATTCGACTGCGTTGTCGGGGTAATTTTCTGCTGCAGATAAACGGTAACAGCCATGAGAATCGGAAAAACCGCTATATGACTCCCGTACATCGGAATGGCGAAGCCAAAATCAAAGATTGAATCGGGTACCGAGAGATCTTTTGCCCAAAGAAAACCATGTTGACGTAGTTGGATCGATGATCGAAATACATAGAACATGGCAAAAAGCAGGGGCATCTGAAGCACAACAGGCAAACATCCACCAATCGGGTTCACTCCAGCCTCCTTATAAATGCGCCCCAATTCACTCTGCAACTTTGCTGGATTATCCTTATACTTTTCCTGCAGCTCCTTCAATACCGGCTGAAGAGCTGACATTTTTTTCATCGACTTGGTTGATGCTATTGAAAGAGGATAGGTGACCAGCTTGATAAGAAAGGCAAAAATGATAATAATCAGTCCATAATTGCTTATAAATCCATTCATCCAGTTAAAAACCGGGAGAATAATATACTCTGCAAATGGCCTGGTAAGCCAATCCCATCCAAAGTCCATAACCTTTTCGAGGCCAACATTCTGTGCCTTGATGGTGTTGTAGTCGAGTGGACCAAGATAGATATTGAATTTATCGTGTACGGCTGACCCTGTTGCAGGAACAGCCATTTTCAGAGCCGCCACATAATTTTCAAACTCATTGCCAGCCACCCTTTTGCCATCAAGGTAGATCCCCGCTGTACGCCCCTGTGGAATCAGGGCAGCAATAAAATACTTGCTGTGCACAGCAACCCACTTCGCCTCCCCTGACTGTTCTTCACGGTAGCGCTCATTCTCTTTGCTTGCATCAACGTTTACCTGACTACCTCCAAGAAATGCACTTGCCCATGTACTTTGAGCCTCATCCTGCCGATTCTTTTCTGAATAGGCAACACCACCATCCCACTGCAACTGATACTCATTGCCCGCAAGTTCATTAGCAAATCCGGTCAGCTTCACATCATAACCAACACTGTAACTGTCACCTCCGAAATCCCAGGTAATATCAACTGCCTGCTGTGGCGCAATACCAAGATGATAACGCAACACATACCTCTCCTTTCCAGTAATGGTGCGAAGAGTATCAAGTGAAGGAGCGCTAAAATAGAGGTCACGAGTATCTATTTTTTTGCCTTCCCGAGTAAGAAAAAGGAGCGAAAGAGCACCATTTTTCCCATTACTTACCAGATCAAACGCCTTGCGATTCCCGTCAAGATGCTTTTTCAGTACAAGGGACTTCAGAGTAGCCCCCTTCGATGAAACTATTGCCCGAAAAAGGTCATTTTCAACGGTAAAGAGTTGCTCTTTGCCTGCTGCGGATGGTGCAAACATCCCAAAAGTATCAATAACAGGAGGTAAAGAGAGAGATGAGGATACCAGTCTCCGCTGCTCCACCTGCTCTTGAGGTATCTCCTTGACCTTTTGCAGATATTTATTCTCCGGTGACATAAACTGAAGCCAGACCATCATGATCACCGCTATAATTGCCAGGCCGGTTACTGAATTTCTATCCATGACCACTCACTTTACAATTTACCAAAAACACTATTTTTTATGAACAGATACTGGAGGAACAGGATCAAACCCTCCTTTTGAAAATGGATTGCATCGAAAAATCCGCCAGACGGTCAACCACAAAGCGTAAAAGAAATTATGATACTGAAAAGCCTCCAACGCATAACTTGAACAGGTGGGATAATATTTGCAGGATGGAGCGAGCAATGGCGAGATAAATGCCCGGTAGAATTTTATCAACGCTATCGGTAACCAATTAATAAACTTCCAGTTACTCATGATCTAAAGGATCCTTTGCCCTGTATGAAACTTCATGATCCATAAATAGAGCCAATCATCAGCATCCAGACAGGCAGCATACATCCAATCAATTCCCTTATCTCCTTTCTGAATGCCTCAAGAGCGGGAAAAGTCTCTCTTCTGCCTATATATACAAAGGAAATACAGAGCTGACGATCTGTTGCACTACCCTCATGGAATCCTGCATCAAAGGGTAAAAAGGGTCTCTCAAGACGGTAAGCTTCCCTCATCATCCTCTTTACCCTGTTACGCTTCACTGCGGAGGGAATTTTTTTCTTCCCGGCCGTGAACAGCAAAATTGCCGAAAATCCATTTGCCTGGCGGTTTTCAGATTGCAGGGAGGCATACACTATTCTTAAAAAATCACCCCTTGCACTTTTACCAATACTGAAGAGTTGGGCAACAAGTTGCCTTTTCCTCAATATCTCATACTTACGCAAAGAGTGCAGATGTACTTTAAGCAAAACAAAAAAAATAAGAGCAATTATTGAACAACAGCCTTTACTGTCCCGCCGTACCCATATCAGAACTTACCGTCAGTGAATGACGCCCCTTTGCCCTTCTTGCAGAGAGAACTTTTCGTCCATTCTTGGTCGACATCCTCTGCCTGAAGCCGTGCTTATTCCGTCTTTTTCTATTCCTCGGCTGATAGGTTCTTTTCATCGCTTATATACTCCACACTTTATTAAAAATATCCAAAAGTTCAAATTTACTGGGCGCGCAATTTAACACAATTGATTATCAATAACAAATACTTCCAGAACCTCTCTGTAAATTGAGTCGCCTGCACTGCTTTTTTGGGTATGGAAAATTGAAAGGCAGGTAGTAAAAATTTTCACCCACACATAAGCTTGTTAATAATGTGGATAATGTGTGGATAATATATTTACAACCCAATAAACACCAAAGAATCATACCAATCAAAAAGAGTGGTGAGTGTTGATTAGTTTCACATCCACGCGACCCATAGTGCTTTAATAGAATAATTTAAGGTGTTGGTAACCTTTTATGGTATTACTTGTGAATAAGGTATGATTTTCGTTAAAGGAAATTGTTTTTTATCCACATAAAAAAACTAACTTGCCTGCTCAGAATGTTGATGGTAATAACGATACCAACAATTATCCCTCGATTTTTATTTATTTATGGCAGAAGTTACGTCAACAGTCGCACAAAAACATTTACCGACTCTACCCAGGAAAAGTGGCACAATGGAGCAGCAAGTCTGGGAGGCATGTCTTAGCACTATCAGAGAAAAAATTAATCCTCTGGCTTTTAAAACCTGGTTTTTTCCAATCAGACCAATAGGTTTTTCTGGAAGTGAACTGACTATTGAGGTACCGAGCCAGTTTTTTTACGAGTGGATTGAAGAGAATTACTCCTCTTTTTTGAAACAGGCCCTTAAAGAGGTCATCGGGCCTGATGCTCGGTTGATGTACTCTATTGTGATGGATAAATCACAAGGTCAACCGGTTACTATAGAGTTACCACATCGACATGCTGTAAATAGTGATTTTATTGCGGCAAGTCATGCTGATGAAGTTAAAAACAGGAATAGTGCTGATTTTGAGCGTAATCTAGCCCGATTTGAGACACATTTAAATATCAAGTATACCTTTGAAACCCTGATCAGGGGGGATTGTAACTCATTGGCCTTTGCAGCCGCCAAAGCTGTTGCGCAAAGCCCCGGGCAGAACGCTTTTAATCCCTTGGTGATTTATGGTGGGGTTGGTCTTGGTAAAACTCATATTATGCAGGCAGTAGGGAATAGTGTTCGTGAAAATAAACTTTCTGAAAGAGTATTGTATGTTTCAAGTGAAAAATTTGCAATAGATTTTGTAAATGCAATACAAAACGGTAAAATACAGGAATTTTCATCCTTCTATCGATCAATTGATGTACTTATCATTGATGATATCCAGTTTTTTTCAGGCAAAGAAAAAACACAGGAGGAGATTTTTCATATTTTCAACACCTTACATCAATCAAACAAACAGATTATTCTCTCGGCTGACAGGCCAATTAAAGATATTAAAGGTATTGAAGATAGACTTACGTCAAGATTTAATTGGGGACTCTCTGCGGATATTCAACCACCAGACTATGAGACCCGCAAAGCTATTATTCTTAGCAAGTTACAACAAAGTGGTGTGAGTCTTGATGATGCTGTGATTGAATTTATTGCAACAAATATAACTGAAAATGTTAGGGAACTGGAGGGTTGTATTGTAAAATTACTGGCAGCTCAATCTCTTGATAATAGAGAGATAGACTTGCATTTTACAAAATTAACACTTAAGGATATTATTAGACATACAGCAAAACAACTTACCCTGGATATCATCGAAAAGGCTGTGTGTTCCTATTTCTCCATCACATCAAATGATCTTAAAGGGAAATCAAAAAAGAAGGAGATTGCCACGGGACGGCAAATTGCCATGTACCTTTCGAAACTCCTCACAGACTCTTCCTTAAAAACTATTGGTCTCCATTTTGGAGGAAGAGACCACTCAACAGTCATTCATGCAGTAAATACTATTACAAAAAAGGTTGATTCTCTTGGTGAAGAGCGGAAAAAAATTGAGGAAATCAGGAAAAGAATTGAGATCCTCTCCATGTAAGGATAAGTGTTGATAGTGTGTTGAATAGTTGTTTATCCAGTCTTGATAACTAATCAGTTATCAAGACTGGATAAACTGAAATATAATCATCCACAAACGCCTAACAAGTTTGGTTAGGTTAAATACAGGTGTTGTAAACATTTCCTTACTACTGTAAAATATTTTATAAGTTATGTATTAATAATGTTTTAACATTTATATTATTAAGGGTTGTACAGATATCAACATCACCAACAACAACAACAATTTTATTAAAAATATTAAATAGCTAAAGTTGGAGCAGATGAAATTTACCACATCAATCCGTCAACTACAGGATCCTGTTGGCAAAGTTGCTCAAGCAATACCAGCAAAAACCATGGATCCTCGCTTTGAAAATGTTCACCTCTCAATTTCACCAGGGTGCCTCACTTTATTTGGTACTGATGGTGAACTCTCTTTAACCTCAAAAAGTGAGGTAGAGACCACTGATTCAGCTAACATTGGTATCAATGCCAGACTTCTCCAGGATTTTTTAAGAAGTATGTATGATACCTCAGTTACTTTTTCTATAGAGCGGCAGGCGATCAGTGACCATGGTATAGTGCATATTACTACAGATAAGGGTAAGTACAAGATTGCTTGTCTTTTTGAGAGTAAGGTGGAGAAGCATGAAAAGAGTTATGATATCTCTCTTGAATTTGAAACCGGTGAATTCCTTGATTTGATTCAGAAAACAATTTTCGCTTGTAGTGTTGATGGGATGCGCCCTGCAATGATGGGTGTTCTGTTTGAGTTGGAAGGGAGTAATATCACTGGTGTGTCAACAGATGGCCATCGATTGGTACGTTGTAGAAAAAGTCTTTCTCTTGAGATTGCTGAAAAACAAAAAATTGTTGTTCCAGCAAGAGTTTTATCTATCCTTCAAAAACTCTCCCAATACGAATCAATTACAATGTCTCTTGATTCTGATAGGCGTTTTGTTCGTTTTATAAGTGGTAATATTATCCTTGATGCTGCCCTTATTGTTGAACCATACCCTAATTACGATGCTGTTATTCCTGTAGAGCATAACAAACATGTTATTATAGAGCGTGCTCTTATTTATGATTCTGTCAGACGTGTTGGTCGTTTTTCAAGTATTGGTGATATTAAGATGGTTATTGAGGGACAGATAATGAAATTATCGGCTGAGAATACTAATGATGGTGAGGCCGCTCAGGAAGATTTGCCATGTACTTATAGTGGTGAGGATATTATTATAGGCTTTAATTCAAAATTTATTGAAGCTGCTCTTGCTCATCTTGATGACAAAGAGATTCGTATTGAACTCAAGAGCCCAACGACTGCTGTGATTTTTAAACCAAATATGGAAATCGAAGATAACAAGCTCATTATTCTTGTTATGCCGGTCAGAATTAATAATTGATCATCAGGAGCCTGTTATTGAAACTCCAGAGTATACAGTATCAGAATTTCCGAAATCATTCTTTATTGTTTTTCAAACCAAGTGATGGTATTAACCTTATTTATGGTCCTAATGGGTCAGGAAAAACATCATTACTGGAGGGTATTCATTATTGTGCCATGACAAAAGGTTTTGTCACTACAATCGATAATGAATGCCTTTCGTTTACAAAAGATTTCTTTTTGCTGGAAAGTAGTTTTGTAAGTGAGATTGAGACTCAGATTACTGTTAAAGTAACATATACTAAAGATAAAGAGAAACAGATTATTGTTAATAATTCAGAAACAAGACCATTTTCACGTCATATTGGTCGTGTTCCCTGCATCACGTTCTCACCCGAAGAGATTATCATTGTGAATGGATCTCCTGGTGAAAGGAGACGTTTTATTGATACAGCGATCAGTCAAACCAATAGAAGATATCTCGAAAATCTGCTTGCATATCGAAGGGTGCTTAGCCAGCGGAATGCGTTTCTGTTGCAGTTACATTATGATAGAACAGTTCATAAAGAGATGCTTCCATTTTGGAATGAAACTCTTTCTCGGCTTGCTGCAACTATTGTTCATACCCGAGTACTCTTTATCACCTCATTTATTAAACTGTTCAAGGAGGTTTATGCAACGTTATCAAAATATGAGTTTCCCTCTATTATGTATCGATCCTCTCTTGGAAATATTCCCACTGATATTCAACCTAATGACCTTTATACTCTTTTTCTTTTGAAGTATGAAGAGAGTGAGAGAACTGAGATATTTCGAGCACAAACACTTAGTGGGCCTCACCGTGATGATCTAGTATTTTTTCTGAATGATAAGGAGATAAAAAAATATGCATCTCAAGGTCAACTACGCACCTTTCTTATCGCTTTAAAACTTGCCCAATACCGTTTTTTTTTTGATACCATTGGTGAAAAACCTCTTTGTCTCCTGGATGATATTTTCAGCGAACTTGATTCGACAAGAGTGGCAGATATTTTTGCTATTCTTCAAACTTGTGGTCAAAGCATTATTACCTCTACGGAAGCAAAAGGAATGTCTAATGTCAACTCAATTGCTGTTGATTCTTTAAAAATATATTGAGAGTAATTGTTGTGGCAAGAACAAAAGATCCAAAATTATTTTCAACAATTGTTGTGGAAATGTGCCATGTTTTAGGTTTGGAAGAGGCACGTCAACAGTTCAAAACAATCCAGATATGGAACAGTGTTGTTGGAGAGTCTATTTCAGGAGCAACCACCATTGACCGATTTATCAACGGTCAGTTGTATATTCGTGTTAAAAACCCGGCATGGAGAATGGAGCTTAATTACCGTAAGCAGGACATTATTACTAAACTGAATGATGCGCTTGAACAACCAATAGTGAAGGAGATAGTTTTTCGATAACACTAGAATAAGTGCCATCTTTTCTGCGATTAAGAAATTCTCAAATACTTATATTCAACATCGAAGTGGTGGTGATTTTGATGGTGTTTTTGGTCTGTCAGGACAAGAGTCGTACTTATCATTATTACGACTCTTATCGATATTTACTGTTAGATAGGGCAACTCAACTGGTACAGTTCAACCATTTTTTCAGCAAAAGCTTTTCCAAAAGCGCGACATCTCTCAAATTCAGCATCGTGAGGTTTGAATTTCACCATAAGGTTCTCTTCGAATACCCTCAGTTTGAGCATGGAAAAATTATTTTCAATCATTTTAGATGCCTCTCCACTCCATCCGTATGATCCGAATGCTGCTGCAAGTTTTCCTTTGTCACGTATGGGGTTAATGGTTGCGAAGAGATTGTAAATCTGAGGCAAGATATTCTGGTTGATGGTTGGTGAACCCACCATAATGCCTGTACAATGTGCGATTTTCTCCTCCAGGTCAATGGCGCTGATGTTCTCAATGTCGCAGATTGTCACCTTAAAGTCACACACTTCCTTCAGTGCTTCTGAAATTTTTTCAGCCAGCAGTGTTGTATTCTCATACGCTGATACATAAGCAATCAGGATATTTTTTTCATTTGGCAGCGCAATAGCCGCATTTGCATACTGTAGCGACAGATCAACATATTTTTTCCACTGCGATCTCAGGATAGGCCCATGACCAGGACATATTACCTTTATGTCAAGCGTGTTGATTTTCTCGATAGCCTGCAGCATATATTTGCTGAATGGTTTCAGAATCGAGTCAAAGTAGTAGGTGAAAGAGTCAACAAAATCGCCGACAACATCATCATACATCTCTTCATTGCAAAAATGTGACCCAAAAGAGTCGCAGGTAAAGAGAATCCCCTCTTCTTCAAGCCATGTGTAGATGGTATCAGGCCAGTGGAGGTTTGGTGCATTGATAAAATGAAGAGTTTTGTTCCCAAGACTGAGCGTATCTCCAGTTTTCACGACAAGCGATTTAAAGTCATGTCCGATCTGGTCACGAAGAAACTTTATGGCATTTCCGCTACCAACTACAGTAGCGTTCTTTGCCAGCGCCAGCAGATTCTTCATATTTCCTGAATGGTCGGGCTCAGTGTGGTCAACAATAATATATTCTATCTCTGATGGTTCGGTAACCTGTTTTATTTTAGAAAGATATTCAGGCCAGAATTTCTCTTTTGTGGTTTCAATAATCGTTTTTTTTTCAGCATTGATGAAATAGGAGTTGTAGGTTGTTCCATATTTCGTCTCCATAACAATATCGAAGGTGATGAGGCCTGGATCAAGAACACCAATCCAACTGACATCATCTGTAATGTGAAGTACCTTATTATCTTTCATAATGATTATTGAGTTGATTAATACTTTAAATGTTTACTCTATGACTACACAGAATCAGGCAATAGAGTTCCTTGTGTCGTAACTTGTACAACTGATCCGCCCATGAACATAAGCATTTTTATAAAGTTAGCGAACCTTTTTCATTTATGCCTCTGGTTTATCACCAACTATAGTTGTCTCTGTATGTCGGATCTCCTTTTGCAACTCTATTCCTTCAGGAGAAAACGGGAAAAGTGTATCAGAAGAGAATATGGCGCTGTAATCCTGGGGTTTAAAAAATGGAAGAAATTTTTGACAATACTCGTCCAGACGTTTCAGATAAAAATGCGTATTTTCATCAGGCTTCTCACTTTTCCATTCTGAAGTAAGTTTCCCTCTATCCCAGGATGATGTTCCCCCTCCACTACCTGTCACATAATAGGTTATCTTGTCTCCTTTTGTGATCTGCATTCCCGTTTTTATGGCAATTTCATAAGTAATTGATTTTGAGCGTTTTCCAGATTTTACATCTTCTTGATATTGCTCAATTGAATTTTTCAAGCCTTCTGTTTTTGAAAAGTCCTTTACATCCATCTCGTGGTTCAGTATCTTGTTTTTGTATTCTGTATAGAGAGTGTGAAGAGCGGTGATATTTTCTGTCAAAAGTGTTGCAAATCCTCTTTCGACGAACTCTTTTCCAAATTTTTCACCACTTCTGCTGGTCAATGAGGAGCCTTTCAGTGTCATACTACCGTCGTAACTGAGAAGAGCATAATTCTTTTTCATATAGGAGATCATCTTTTTGAAGCGACCATCATATCCAATATTTATCCCCTCAGGCATTACTTCTGAAACCTCTTTTACCAGTTTTCTTTCATCTCCTTCTGTTGTGATTTCCTGTGGGGGTACAAAAAGAATACCATCAGTATCCACTTCAATGATTTTACACCCTCTTAACTCAAACTCATTGATCATTTTTTTAGCCAAAGCTTGACCTGTTGAGGTTACTTTATCTGCCTCGATATAATCATTAAAAATTCCACCATTATAGCCAAGATAACCATACATGGCATTAATGAGAATTTTGAACGAACTTTGCATGGCATCGAAATTATTGGCTAAAGATGTATTCTGGTTAAGTTTCTCCTCGTATGACCTTTTTTTTGCTTTTAATCGCAACTCTTTAAGTTCTTTTAACACTATAGGGAATACTTTCAATTCATCACTTTTCGGACATATATCGTACGAAAGCATAATTGAAGGGTAGAGTGACTCTACATCAGCATAAACAATTGGCCCAAGAATACCCTTCAAGAACACTTCATTATAGCCACCTGAACTCTGTTGACCCGAGGCGGGTTTTGGGATTGAATGTTTATGGCGGAGATATTCTCTAACCAGAAGCACCTCGATTTTTGCAGCCACCCCTATACGAGCTGTTGTTGAATAGGGGTAGGGCAGCATTTGTGTCAGGTAGAAATTGCTGCCGGAAAGAAGTGTGGCGAGCTCTCTTGTTTCGCGTACATCATCAAGCGCGTATGCAATCAGTTTCTCATAATTCTCTTCCCAAAGAGTTTTTATATCACTATAATTCACGTATGTGCGGTCAGGTGAAGCAAAGCCAAAATGTTTTGCAACTGATTTAAGACCGTAACTCTGCATTGATCGTTTGGACACATCGTAACTTTGTACCAGAAAGAGTGTGTCAATAACATGTCTTCCCGGAATATCAAAATATGGGTAATCAATAGTTCTGTCTGCAAATCGAATACTTGCGGGATATGTTTTTGGCAGCTTTCCGTTTCGTCCTATTGCAAACGCAATCCCATGCTTCTCACATCTTCGCTGGAGATAAGGGAGATCAAAGTTGAATATATTGTGCCCCTCTATAACATCAGGGTCTTTTGTACTGATAATCGAAATCAACTCTTCCAGCAGCCTTTTTTCCCCCTGTTGTTTTGCGTGCAGCACCGACTCCCATCCACTACTATCGCTTAATGAGATGATGATTATCTCATCGCTACCTAATCCATTTCCTCTCTTTTCAGGATCATAATTGGTCTCAATATCGAGCTGCATTCGATAAAGATCATCAAAGATCATCCCTTTAAAGAGGGTTTTACCGCTTTGAAGCAGGTATTGGGTTACCGCATCCCCTTTACTGTAGATAAATGAGTTATTCTCATAAGGATATTTTACGTTTATGCTCTCAGTCGGAACCTCCTTTCGTTTGTTATTGACGTAATCAACGGCTTTTTTTTGATTATGCCAGCTTTTGAAGATGACCAGTGATTGATAATAGTTTCCCCCCTCAAGCTTGACAAGCCAGAACTTTTCTTTTTCTTCTGGTACAAAACCATCAAGCAGCGAACTGTCAGAGACAAAAATAAACGGGTAAAACAGTTCATCGTGACTTTCAACCATGCCATCTTTCCGATTAAATACCCTGATATGAGTCTCTGAAAGTTGATATGCGCCAACGATGCGCTCCTCTTTATCCTTTCCAAATAACAGGTCATTATTGACAACGTTATTAATAAAGTTATCCATCTTTGTCCTTTATGATTGGTGGTAGGGCTCACTGAACAATATATGTTTCACGTGAAACGTATTATATGATTTTATCGGCCTATATGTATCATAAGGATGGATATATCTGATGGCGATACGCCAAGTATCCTTGAGGCTTGGCCAATAGTTTCGGGTTGGTGTTTATATAGTTTTTCTTTTCCTTCATTTGACAGGCCTGATATGGTATCGTACTTATAGTGAGCCGGAATGAGATGCGCTTCAAGTCGCAGGATTCTTTCAGCCATCAAAAGGTCCCGTTTCAAATACCCTTCATATTTCAGGTCAATTTCAACTTGCTCATAAACCAATTGGTTATTGCTGATTGCATGTACCGCTTCTGTTAATGAGAGAGATGACTCCATAAGTGATGCCAGATGCACTCTCGGCCTTTTCAGGAGGTTTGATGCGCTTAGTGAGATATTCACCAAGGGGTAATCAAGCCTTATGAGGAGGGCGTTAACATCATCAGCTTGCAATTTTGAGACTGTAAGGAGCTGTTTAAGTGCCTCTATTTGAAGAATTTTATCGCTGCATTTGTTCATCGCATTGTTTTTGATCAGTCCTGCCATCAAGCCAAAATGCTGAAGGCGGATATCGGCATTGTCATGACGTAGCATCAGACGGTGTTCTGCCGATGATGTAAACATTCTGTATGGCTCATTTGTCTCTTTTGTTATAAGGTCATCAATGAGGACTCCAATGTAGGCATCAGAACGCTTCATGAGAAGGGGAGGGCGACTTTGCAGTTTGAGCGAGGCATTGATACCTGCCATCAGCCCTTGAGCCGCAGCCTCCTCATATCCCGATGTACCATTGATTTGACCTGCAAAATAGATGTTATTGATCAGTTTTGTTTCAAGAGTCCGTTTAATTTGATGGGGAAAAAAGTAGTCATACTCAATTGCATAACCAGGACGGATCATTTTCACATGACTCAACCCTGGTATAGAGCGTAGACCTTCCAACTGAATTTCCTCAGGGAGTGATGTTGAAAATCCATTAACATACATTTCATTGGTGTTGAACCCCTCGGGCTCCAGAACTATATGATGACTATCCTTTTCTGGAAATCTGGAGATTTTATCTTCAATTGATGGGCAATATCTTGGCCCAACCCCCTGAATCTTTCCTGTAAAAAGAGGAGACCGGTTAAACCCCTTTTTTAGAATCTCATGAGTTATAGCTGTTGTTTTTGTAGCGAAGCAGCTTATCTGAGGTCGCTTAAGAGGTTTTGTTGCGAATGAAAAGGTTACAGGCTCTTCATCCCCATACTGCTCTTCGGTCATTGAATAGTCAACACTTCGCTTGTCGATGCGGGGTGGCGTGCCGGTCTTAAGCCGGCCAACTTTGAATCCATAACTCATGAGATTTTCAGTAAGCCCATAGACAGGCGGCTCCGCAAGGGTCCTGCCGCCAGCATAATGTTGCATGCCGATATGTATCAGACCATTTAAAAATGTTCCACAGGCCAATATTGCTGTACGTGCCGGTATAATTCTCCCCGACGCAAGGATCGCGCCGGTGAATGAACCCGACAAACACTCAATGCCGGTTACAGTATCCTGAAGCAGATCAATATTGTTTTCACTCTCAATAACCTGGTGCATATACATAGAGTATTGTGTGCGGTCTGCCTGGGCTCTTGGGGAGTGCATGGCAGGGCCTTTGCTTCTGTTCAACAGTCTGAATTGTATTCCGGTGGCATCAATCGCTTTTGCCATTTCCCCCCCGAGGGCATCAATTTCCCTGGTAATCTGCCCTTTTGCAACACCCCCAATTGCAGGATTGCATGACATTCTGGCAATTGCTGTCAAGTCTGAGGAGATTAATAAGCAACAAGATCCCATACGAGCAGCAGCGAGGGCTGCTTCGCACCCGGCATGCCCGGCACCTGCAATTATGATGTCATACATTGGTGTCCAATTGTTTCACGTGAAACAATAGCTAAAGAATTACTGTAAATGGATACAAGATACAAATTATTGACCTTTAATTCATTGAGATTATATGCCGCTATGGATACAAGGTGGATAAAGTGGTCTGACGTATAAATAGCGTTATATGTATATTGATCTTGCAATAATGATATGAATTCCTTAAACTATGAAGTTATAGAGTTGATGGCGGGGAGCTGTGCGCGAAGTGTTAATACATTCGATTATCTGTGTGTAAAAAATGAAAAGACGGCAATTTATTGCGAAAGGTGCTGGTTGTGCGGCATTTCTTCTCTCAATGAGCCCTGCAAGCCTGTTTGGTGCGTGGAGTGCAAAAGATTTCCAGCAGTGCTCTATTGTTGAGGCATTCATGGCTGCACTGGGGACGGGTGCGCCTGACATATCGGACAAGATTACCATTGTTGCGCCTCCTGTCGCTGAAGATAGTTCTGTGGTGCCTGTTCAAGTCATCTCCTCATTAAAAAGCGAGGTACTTTACCTGTTTGCTGAAAAAAATGTCACCCCATTGGTTATCAAATGTAATCTTCAGGGTAATGTTCTTCCCGGGTTTTCTCTCAATATCAAGATGAAAGAGAGTTCGACCCTTTATGCCGTTGTCAAAAGCGAGGGGAGGTTTTTTATGACGTCCGTACATGTCGAGATTGTGGCTCAGGCCTGTTAAGTCTCTGCATGAATCATCTCTCCAATGTTTACCAAACGTGTTCTGAAAAGTATACCCCGCAGTTTCCTGCGGAGAGTTTCATTATAAAACTATATAAGTTGCAATGATCAGCAGTATAAGAGTTCTTGCCAGGGAAGAGTCTGGTATTGTCCAGCTTAAGGTCATTATTCCCCATCAAAATGAATCAGGCACAAGAAAAGATGATCAGGGGATTATTGTTCCGGCTTACTTTGTCAGGGAGGGCTCAATAACACTCAATGGGGAGCATCTTCTGGATATTGAGCTTGGCCCTTCTGTCTCCAAAGATCCGTTTCTACAGTTTCGTTTTTCCGGTAAAAAGGGTGATGCCCTGAAGGTTGCATTTCTTGATAGCCGTAATGAGCTGTTTGCTGCGGAGACTGTTGTTCAATAGAGTCATCTTTTCTTTCATGGTTGTTGTCGGGCGGATAGATATCAATTTTTAACTCACTATGGAGGTATATGTTATGGTGGTAAAACCAGAAATACGACTGACGGCTTCTGCTCTCATCGTTGCGATGATTGCTGCCGGGAGCAGTGCTTTACCAGGCGATTGCCGTGCAAGTTCCAATTCGGCCAAAAATGCTACTGCGCGACAGTCTGAGTCCAGCCCCCGAGGGCAGATTCTTGCACTCTCCTGTGCATCGTGTCATGGTACCGATGGAAAAAGTTCGAGTGTTATCCCGACGATTAATGGGCGGAGCGTCGAATATATTGAAACAGCGTTGAAGGGGTATAAGTCTGGCGATCGTCCCTCAACAGTTATGGCTCGTCATGCAAAGGGATATAGCGATGAAGAGTTGCGGCTGATCTCTGAATATTTTGGAAAGCTCTCGACAACAAATAAATAAGCAGGAGAATCGATCATGAGTAATACACTTTCACGCAGAGATTTTAGCAAGCTTCTCCTGTCGGGTGTTGCGGGCTCGGCGCTTGGTCTTTTTGGCACTTCGAAGAATGCCTTTGCTTCCACGAAAAGGGTGGTTGTTATCGGAGGTGGTTTCGGGGGAGCTACAGCGGCCAAATATTTGAGAAAACTGGACCCATCCATTCAGGTTACTCTTGTTGAGCCAAAAGCGGTTTACTATACCTGTCCATTAAGCAACTGGGTGCTTGGCGGCCTGAAAACCATGGATGATATCGCTCATACTTATGCTGTACTCAAAAGCAAGTATCAGGTCGATGTTGTGCCAGATGTTGTTACTGGTATTGACATGGTAAAAAACACGGTCAAACTGAAAAATGGTAAAACGCTGGCTTACGATCGATTGATTGTTGCTCCTGGAATCGATTTCAAATACGATTCGATAGAGGGTTACAGTGAAAATGTAGCGAACAATCAAATGCCTCACGCCTTGCAGGCTGGTTCACAGACAATTCTGCTGCACAAGCAACTGCTTGACATGAAAGATGGCGGGAGGGTGTTCATCTGTCCACCAGCAAATCCTTTCAGATGTCCTCCCGGGCCGTACGAACGGGCCAGTTTGATTGCCGCTTACCTTAAGGCAGCAAAACCGCTGTCGAAGGTTATTATTTTGGATGCAAAGGACAAGTTCTCCAAACAGGGATTGTTCAAGAAGGGGTGGGATCGGCTTTATCCAGGAATGATTGAATGGCGTTCTGTCGCCCTGGGAGGCAAGGTTCTCAAGGTTGATGCAGGAGCAATGACGATTACAACCGAATTGGGTGTTGAAAAAGGGGATGTTATCAATCTCATCCCACCGCAGAAAGCGGGTAAAATTGCGGTTGATGCAGCTCTTACTGATGCGACGGGATGGTGCCCGATTAATCCTGTCTCTTTTGAGTCAACACTTCACCCTGGAATTCACGTGATTGGTGATGCCTCTATTGCCGGAGCGATGCCAAAATCAGGATTTGCTGCGAGCAGTCAGGGTAAAGTTGCTGCTGCTGCGATTGTTCGACTATTTCAGGGAAAGGTTCCTGCTGCTCCGTCGCTGGTCAACACCTGCTATAGCCTTCTTGCATCGAATTATGGCGTTTCAGTTGCAGGAGTTTACAAGCTTGCGGTTGATGGAATTATTGAAATCAAAGGCGCCGGTGGTTTGACACCATTGGATGCTGATGACAACCAGCTTAATCAGGAAGCAATGTTTGCTCAGGGTTGGTACCAGAATATCTCTCAGGATATCTGGGGATAATGCGTTGATATACAGTTGTTCTGCTCAAGAAGCCTGGCATCATGTCGGGCTTCTTGCGTTATTCTGCCCTGTTTGTTGTCGTTTACTGCCCAGGGGAGATTGTTAGCTAATCAATACACCATTGTATATATTGGCACAACTATTTCTTTCGAGCGTAACGCGATGCCATCAATGAAAAATAAACGTTTTAACCTTCTTCTTATTGTTGTTGTCACTCTTGTGTCGTTGTGGTCGTTGTGGCCAACCTGGCGCGACTACTCACTGTCCAAACAGATCAATAGTTTTGGGTCGACTCAGGATAGTTTGAAATATGCTCTGAGCCACCGCGAAGAGATTGAGGAGGCTCGTAAAAAGAGTCTGAAGCTTGGTCTTGATTTGAGGGGGGGGATGCATCTGGTCATGGAGGTTGATCAGGTTGATCTGTTTGAACAGAAAGCATGGAATAAAGATCAAAAGTTTGTCGCTATCATGCAGGCGGTCAGGGCAAATGCTGCCAGGAGCGACGCTCGGATTATTGACCTGCTGCTCGCTGAATTCAAGAGGGAGAATATTCCTCTGAGCCGATATTTTTATGATATTCGCAACAGTGATCAGGAGATAGTTTCAAAATTGGAGAAGGAGTCGGTTGACGCTCTGAGCCGTGCCAGGGAGATCATCCGTAATCGTATCGATCAGTATGGTGTTGCAGAACCGGTCATCACAACTCAGGGAAGCAGGAAGATTATTATCGAACTTCCGGGTGTTTCCGATGAGAACCGCGTGAGAAATCTGTTGAAAGGCACGGCCAAGCTTGAATTCAGGCTTCTTCGTGAACCTGAAGCGATGGTAAGGACACTTGACAGAATCAACTCATTTCTTGTCCAAAATGGGGTTGCCCCAAAAGCGCAGCCTCTACCGGATTCATCATCAGTTGCGGCATCCTCGTTGCCAGCATCAGAAACAGTGGCTCAGGCAGTCAATTCGACAGCCACCAACCCTCTTTATGATGTTGTAGGCATCTCCGGGAACGGAACTGCCTATACTTTAGAGCGCACCAGGGAGTATGTGTTATCATTGTTACGTCGCAGCGATATACAGGCGCTGCTGCCAATGGATAGCGAACTGCTTCTTGCGGCCAAGCCTGATATTGGCAAGAGCGGCGAAAAGCTCTACACCATCTACCTTGTTAAAAAGGGGCCGGAGCTGACTGGTGGTGTCATTACAGAGGCAAAGGCTACCTTTGGCTCCGAGGGAGTGCAGCCCGAGGTGATGATGTCGATGAACACGGAAGGCACGTCGAAATGGGCCCGTATTACCGGAGCTAATATCGGCAAGCGCATTGCTATTGTGCTTGATGGGGTTGTCTACAGTGCTCCCGTCGTACAGTCAAAAATTCCAAATGGCAATTCTGTGATCAATGGTATTGAAAGCCTTGAAGAGGCAAAAGATCTTGAAATTGTGCTCAAAGCTGGTGCGCTTCCTGCGCCTGTCAGAATTACCGAGGAACGGAGCGTCGGCCCATCACTTGGCGCGGATTATATTCGTGCGGGTATACAGTCACTTGCCTGGGCATTTTTTGCCGTATCAGTCTTTATGCTTGTCTACTATAAAAAAGCAGGTATTGCTGCCGACATAGCGCTGGTTCTCAATATCCTGATTGTCCTTTCGGTGCTTGCTGGTTTCAACGCATCTCTTTCATTGCCGGGTATTGCCGGTATTGTGCTGACAATTGGTATGGCGGTTGATGCCAACGTGCTGATCTATGAGAGGATACGTGAAGAGCTTGCCGAGGGAAAGGGGGTGCTCTCGGCGGTTACCCAGGGTTATGATCGCGCTTTTTCATCAATTCTTGATTCGCATGTTACAACCTTGTCGGCAGCTTTTCTGCTCTATACTTATGGCATCGGCCCGATTCAGGGATTTGCCGTGACGCTGATGATCGGAACATCGGCAAGCCTTTTTACGGCAATTGTGGTAACCAGGGAGATCTTTCATCTGCTGCTCGCCAAAAATCTTATGTCAGAAAAAAGTTTCGGTTAATATTTCAAGAGGTTTCAACCCATGAGGATCTTTCAGAAGACCAACTTCAACTTTATCAAGCATCGCAAAATTGCTTACGGTTTTTCTCTTATTCTGCTTGTTGCTGGCATGCTTTCGCTCGCTATAAAAGGGCTGAACTATGGAATTGATTTCAGGGGTGGTTCAGAGGTGGTGATACGGTTTGAGAAAAACGCAGATGTCGGGCAGATTCGTTCAGTGCTTGATGCTGCGGGTGTTTCCGGTACCCTGAAGCAGTATGGAATGGATCGTTCATTTCTCTTCAGCACCGTTTTTCAGGGAGATACCGGGCAACTCAAGTCACTGGTGACCAACGCTCTCAACGAACGAATCAAGGGGAATCCTCATGAGATTGTCCGTATTGATGCCGTTGGCCCAAGCATAGCTTCTGACCTGAAGTGGTCGGCCATCAAGGCACTTCTTGCCTCACTTCTGGCGATTCTTCTTTATGTCGGCATCAGGTTTGAAATTAAATTTGCAACAACCGGGGTGATCGCGATTTTTCACGATATCCTCACTGTTCTGGGATTGTTCAGCATCCTCGGTGGGCTTTTTTCCTTTATGCCGCTGGAGATGGATCAGAGCATTATTGCGGCTTTTCTGACGATAGCAGGCTACTCCATTACCGATACGGTGGTGGTTTATGATCGTATCAGGGAGAGAATACGGGGTCAGAAGCCCTCTGAATATGAAAGAATTTTTAATGAAAGTATGAACCAGACCCTCAGCAGGACAATTATAACATCAGGAACGGTTCTTCTCTCTGTTTTTGTTCTCTTTATTTTTGCCGGGCCTGCAATCAGGGGCTTTGCCTTTGCAGTTTTTGCCGGAATTCTCATCGGCACCTACTCATCGATATTTGTTGCAGCCCCTCTTGTGTATGACTGGCTTCATCTGACGAAAAGCTCTGTTCGCCTGAGAGGCAGCAAATCTGCCTGAGTACTCTCATTTTTGTGCAGAGGTAACAATAGATTGATGTTTCGCTCCTGAAAGATGACTGGGGCATTACAACCCATTAATGACAAGAAATGTTATGCGACCTGTGAAAAAAATAGTAAGGAATACGGTATTCCTCTGTCTTGCCAGTTCTTTTTTTCCCTTTACCTCCATTATTGCGGAGGTAACAGATCGGATCCTTGCCGTCGTGGGCAATGAGGCCATTTTTCAATCGGAAATCGATAACCGTGCGCTCATGGTACGGTTGCAGTATCCCGAAATGGCAGAAGATAAAGCGTTGCCCCATTCCATTCTTGATGGATTGATCGATCAGAAAATTATCCTTGCCAAAGCGAAAATAGATAGTGTCACTATTGACCTCAATTCGCTTGACGCGATGGTAAAAGAGAGGTTCCTGCAGATCAGCTCAAGGTTTGTTTCAACCAGCGACATGGAGAGCCGTCTCGGAAAGTCTTCTGCGGCTATTCGCGAGGACATCCGTGTGGAGTTGCGTAATCAGCAGTTGATAGAGACGCTTCGCAAGAAAAAATCAGCCGGAGTGACCATTACTTATGATGAAGTAATGGCATTCTATAAACAAAACCAGGCACAGATTCCCCCTGTTCAGGAGGGGGTGTCAGTTTCACAAATCATCAAATATCCCTCAATTTCAGCGGAAAGTCGTGCACGTTCACTTGTCAGGATAAAGGAGATGAGCTCACAACTCAAAGGTGGAGCCGATTTTGCCACTCTTGCTGTGAAGTACTCAGAAGATCCCGGCTCTGCCAAGTTGGGGGGAGATCTCGGAGTTGCCAGGAAAGGGCAATTTATCCCCGCTTTTGAAAAAGTGGCTTATGCACTTAAAGAGGGTGAGATATCAGATGTTGTTGAGACCCGCTATGGTTATCATCTGATACAGTTGCTGAGCAAGGAGGAGAATTCTATTCATGTCCGCCATATTCTTGTGGGGCTCGATCGGACACAAGGTGACTTTTCAGAAGCAATTCAGCAGCTCAAGGAGATATATGCCAAGGTGACGAGTGGTAAGGAGGCGTTCGATGATATGGCAAAAAAATATTCTGATGATCCTGCTTCGGCAGCGCTTGGTGGCACACTCATTCTCCCTGGCTCATCCACGTCAACCCTTTCGCCTTCGACACTGCTTCCACAGTTTCAGAAGGTTATCGCAACCCTCAGGAAGCCTGGTGATATCAGTAAGCCAGAGAAGATAGAGCCCGCACAGGGAGAGCCATTCTATGCCATATTCAAGCTGAACAAACGCACACCCGCTCATACGCTTGATCCTGATCAAGATTATGCATCCCTTGAGGAGCTGGCGCTTGAGAATAAAAATCGTCTGATTTTCAATCAGTGGGTGCAGCAGCTCCGCAAGGAGGTTTATGTCCGTTCATCAGACATCTAAACGGCGGACGTAGCGGGCATTCTTTTCTATAAACTCCCTTCGTGGCTCAACCTTGTCGCCCATAAGCGTGGAGAATACCTGGTCAGCTTCCATGGCATTTTCCACGTTGACCAGCAAGAGGGAGCGGTGAGCGGGATCCATGGTGGTACTCCAGAGCTGCTCTGGATTCATCTCTCCAAGGCCCTTATAGCGCTGGATATGGATATTAGCCTTGCCCTTCTGCATCTTCCTCATCCCCTCCGAAATACTGTTGCGCTCCTCGTCATCCCACGCATACTGCTGCTCTTTGCCTGACTTGACAAGGTAAAGGGGTGGCTGGGCGATAAAGACCCTGCCAGCCTCAATTAAGGCACGCATGTAGCGGAAAAAAAAGGTGAGGAGCAACGTCCTGATATGCGCTCCGTCAACATCAGCATCGGTCATGATGATGATTTTGCCATAGCGCAACTTTTCAACAGAAAATTCATCCTCGCCAAAGCTGGTGCCGAGGGCCAGAATAATAGTCTTGATCTCCTCATTTTCCAGCATCTTGTGCAACCGCGCCTTCTCGACGTTAAGAATTTTACCTTTGAGAGGCAGAATAGCCTGAAAACTTCGGTCGCGCCCCTGTTTGGCGCTGCCGCCTGCCGAATCACCCTCAACAATATAGAGCTCACAATGTTCAGGGTCATTGATGGAGCAGTCAGCCAGTTTTCCCGGCAGTCCCGAACTTTCAAGGACTGATTTTCTGCGGGTAAGCTCCTTGGCTTTACGGGCCGCCTCTCTCGACATGGCTGCCCCCTTCACCTTTTCAATGATCATCTTGAGCACACCGGGGTTGCTTTCAGCAAACTCGGCGAGCTGCTCATTGACCACGGTTTCCACAGTACTCTGTGTCTCCGAGTTTCCAAGCTTTGTTTTGGTCTGACCTTCAAACTGTGGTTCAGCAACCTTGACCGAAATGACCGCTGTCAGCCCCTCCTTGAAATCATCACCGGTGAGGGCAAGTTTCAGATTTTTCAGCAAATCGTTTTTCTGGGCGTAGGCATTGAGTGTTCGGGTCAGCGCCTTTCGGAAGCCGGTAACGTGCGTGCCACCCTCATGCGTATTGATGTTGTTGACATAGCTGAAGACATTCTCCTGGTATGAGTCGTTGTACTGGAGTGCAATTTCAACAATAGTAGTGTCCCGCTCGCCAAAGAGATAAATCGGCTCCTTGAGAAGCTTTATCCGATTCTGGTCGGTAAAGGTGACAAACTCCTTGATTCCTCCTTCATAGTGGAACACCTCTTGGAGACCTTCTGTATCCTGTACCGTGATGCTGAGCTCTTTGTTGAGGAAGGCAAGCTCACGCATACGGTCGATAATAATCTCCTTGCGTAACTCGGTTGTCTTGAAAATCTGATGATCAGGCAGGAAGGTGGTTTTTGTGCCGCGCTGGTCGGACAAACCGATAGCCTTGACATCGCCCTGCGGTACTCCTCGTTCAAAGCGTTGAAAATAGACTTTGCCATCGCGGTAAACCTCCACCTCACACCACTCCGAAAGGGCATTGACCACCGAAGCACCAACACCGTGCAGACCACCAGAGACCTTGTAGGCCCCTTTGTCGAACTTGCCACCGGCACCGATCACCGTCATCACCAGCTCAAGCGCCGATTTCTGCTTTTCAGGGTGAATATCAACAGGAATACCGCGACCGTGGTCGATCACGGTAACAGAACCATCGGGGTTCAGCGATACAAAAATATAGTCGTTGAAGCCGCCAAGGGTTTCGTCGATAGAGTTGTCTACAATTTCATAGACCAGATGGTGAAGACCCCTGCTGTGAATATCACCAATATACATCGCAGGACGCATACGGACATGCTCAATGCCGTCAAGCACCTGAATATTTGTTGCCCCGTAACTTGTTTCTATCGAAGGAATCAATGGGGTAAGGATATCGTCTTCCTGCATGATGATCAGTTGTAACTTGTGATATGAAATTCGTGCCGCAAGATAACAAAAATGCTGGTATTATGTTTGTTCTTCCCTCATTCAGGAGCTGGCCCAGAATGCGTCCATGAAATGTTCAACACTGAAAGAGTCTATCCTGTTTTCTTCCATTTTCTGTATAAGAATGGCAACCACATCGAAGCGGCAGTCGGTATCCATGTCGCAGCACAGTGCAAGGTAAGCGCGCGCAGCCTTGATGATCTCCTGCTGCTTTTGCAGCGTCACCGCTTCAGCAGGATGCCCTTTCGCAGAAGAGAATCTGGTTTTCACCTCAACAAAGCAGAGTGTTTTATGGTGCAGGGCAATGATGTCAATTTCATTCCGATGAAACCGGTAATTGCGCTTAGCACGCTCGCATAAATAACTTGTACGGAAGAGCGAATTTTTTACTATTATGATGTCATGGATAACATTGCAATGGTAAAGGCAAAATACCAAGTACTCTCTGAGCGACTTGATGAATCA